>Ga0209295_1000034_pt1 | contig 271291 bp, 252 predicted proteins | sample Porto_5metaG_FD_187428 | JGI IMG/M metagenome (GOLD analysis project Ga0209295, IMG submission 187428) | Marine algal microbial communities from Porto, Portugal - Porto_5 metaG (SPAdes) (version 2) | ecosystem: Host-associated > Algae > Red algae > Unclassified | place: Portugal: Porto...
AGCAGTATGATTCTGGACGGCATGACGGATCTGAAGGGTAGCGAAGTGCTACTGGACGGATTAATCAAAATGCCCGTAACCGTGGAGGATCTGGAGCCGGTGCCAGAAGCACCGTTTGTGTCCGAGGGCAGGTGGAAGAGAAACCGGAACCAGAAGAGGAGAAAAAAGGCTTCTGGGGTAAAGTGCTGGATGTGACTCAGACCGTGCTCGATGTAGCCGGTATGATCCCGGTCATTGGTGAAGTCGCCGATTTGGCGAATGCGGGCATCTATGCCGCTCGGGGAGATTATACGAACGCGGCCTTGTCCGCTGCAGCTGCGATTCCGTTTGTGGGTTGGGCGGCAGGAGGAGCTAAGCTCGCGATGAAAGGCGCCAAGTTGATCAAGAAAGCCGGCAAAGTGATCGACAGTGTCGCGGGTATAGCAACAAAGATTGCGGATAAAGCGGGTCAGGTAGCGAAGGCGATCGGCGATCTGGCGAACAAAGCCGGAGACGCTATCTCTGGTGCGCTGGGCAAGGTCATGACCAAGGCGAAGGGACTCGCGAGCAATTTCAGTCCAGCGGATCTAGCGAACAAGCTAAAAGGTAAGCTGAACGATCTGCTGATGAAGTCGCCGAAGCTGGCGAACGGACTCAAGACGGCGGGCGGCATGGCGACCGGATTCATGCAGAACTTGCTGATCAGCGAGACGATGAATTATGGCTTAGAACAACTAAGTCAATATGTGGATTCGGATACAATTACCAAAGCGATGATTCTTTTGAGTATGTTAAATAGTAAGTCCAAGAAGAACCAGAATCAGGGGATCACATCAAACAATAAAAGCTCTCGGGATTCAGGAAGTTCCAAACCTTCAGGAGATAAGGACAAGAGCAAGAAAGACAAGGATACGGGCAACAAGGATAAGGAAAAAGATAAATCGAAAGACAAAGATCAGACGAAGGACAAAACAAAAGAAAAAACCAAGAGTGAATCAAATAAACCTAAACCTAAGGATCAGGAAACGGACAAATCTAAAGGGAACACGGGAGATAATCCGAAGGATTCGTCATCATCAGAGTCTAACTCTAAGAAGGATAAGGACGATACTGAGGGGACGGGTAACGTGTCTTCATACCCAACTAGAACTTCAGAGGCTACTGCAGAAGCACAAAATGTGGTAGATGAGCTTAAAAACATACTTGGAGATGGTAGAAGAGCCCCGAATCCAGCAGTTTCTGTAATAACGCACAAAGATGGAACGGTTTCAGTTGGATTTTCAGGTGAAGCAAGTCCTAAAAATATTGAAACAGCAAGGCAATTACAAAATGCATTAAATAAAAAATATGGAGATAAGTACACTGTAAAGGCTGAACCGATGCCAACAGAGAAGCTAAAAATAGTTAAGGGTGGTAATGATGTAGGTACTTGTGCAGAATCAAAAGTAGTAAATGCTGCACATAATAATCCAAGTGAAATAACAGGTATGGATACTGTTTGGCGCTCATCTAAAAAAGAAAATCCTTATCCATACGCAGAAGATTCAAACCAAATGAATCCATGTTTAACGTGTAGTCATAATATAAATATAGAGGAGTACATGAAATATGCAAATGCCAATAAGAAGTAATCATATCCCTTCCACCGGAGATTATACAAACCTCTTTGAACGATTATCAAAATATATATTAAGATATGATGACGAATGGCTGAACGAAATAAAACCAGCAAAAAAAGAAGACATAGATACTTTGAAAAATTTAACACAAATTAATAAATATAACTATCATTTTCCTAAGGCATATGAAGTCTATTTGAATTATATGGGGCAGAATGATAAGGCGTTACTTAAAACTCAACTTCCAGGATATGCTTCAATTTCTGAGATAATTGATTCCTATGAAGCGATTCATGAGGAAGAACCGGATACTTTAAGTGACAAATATGTACATTTTTTTCAAAAAGAATTATTTGATGGTCAATTATCATTTGATTTTACTCAAACTATTGACCCTCAGATTGTTATGACTAACGAAGATAGCCAGTTTGTAAGCTATTTTGCAGATAATTTTGAGAAATTGTTATTTCAATGTGCATTTAGTAAATATGAAGGTTTAAATTATGATAAGTGTATAGTGTTTGCGGGATCACCTAACATGCTTAAAGAAGCAATGCAGAGGAACAATGAATCGGATGCTCTTAGCATAATTGATAAATTTTCTAAAATTTATGATTTTCAAAGAGCGTGGTTTAGTGACGTAAATCATCACATAGGTTTTAAAGACGGTATTAGCTTTTACATTGAAAGTAGGAATAACGCTTTGTGTGGGTTCATTGTAGGTGAATTAGATAAACAAATCGACATTATTAGTGAAACCTTATTAACTGAATTATGCGTTGATAAAAATGATTAAGCTCTCACGGTATGTATATAAATATACATATCAAAATATTGAGTTGTCATTACTTATTGAGAGAGCTAAAATTTACTACTTACTTGAAGTAAGCAACCGCTCTGTTTAGCAGTGAGAGGTAAACGAAGTACACTATGTGTATGGAGTATTACTACAATATATTGAAATTTGCACTCATTTATCATCATTATCGAATGTGAAGGAATTGGATTATACCAAGTGCGCATTCATGTATGCAACACTATAAGACCGCAATGCGAGCTAACTATCGTGTTGTGGTTTCTTTTTTTATCTGTCGATATATGTTGAAAAATATAATTTATTCAAATCGCCGCTATAATAAAATACCTCACCCAGTGCCGAATGAATCGTGTGCTGAGTTAAAAATGGATTTTACCTAATTATTACCAGTATAGAGAGTTTATCATTTCGGTTGCATGCAAATCAAAAATAGTAAATTTTATAACCTATAAATCAGTATTTCGTTACAATATAAGGATAATTTGGAGAAAAAGTAGATAAACAAATAGCTGAGGATAACAATTTAGGCAAGGACATTTCTGATTTGTTCCAAGTCGGTAGGAATGGTATAGATGGTACTTTCTTGTCTAAAGGACCACCACCTAAGTTGACCATGATTGAATCGAAGGCATCGCAGCAGGGAACTTTTTCTTATTCGAAAGCACAACAAGAAGGAGGAGAAAAATACTTCCAAATAATGTTATATGAAGGAGACTCTAGATATGAAGATTTCGAGGATATATTCGAACGGTTAAAGAAAGAAAATCCTGGATTGAAATTTGATTATATTCGAGTAGAGACAGATATAAAGATAACTGATATAGGATTTGGTGTTGATGTTATTAAAGGTGAAGGATTGGAAATAGGAGAGGGAGGAATAAGTAAACTATGTTGAATATCAAAAAATTAGAACTAGCTTATAAAAGATACCACAAAAATTTTAAAACTGGGATTAAATATGAACGAATCAACGTAAGGTACTTAAACAATAAAAAAGAGGTAATGGAATTAATCGAACTTGATGGGAAAGAAAGAGATCATATACTGTTGATAAATTTAGGGTCCGTTTATTCTTACTATCTTTCAAAGTGGAAACATGATGTACTTATTTCTCAAAGTAATCGATTAGAATCTTTACAGCAAATGCAAATAGTAGTCTTTTTTCAATGTATGGCACAAGACCTGTACAGAGTCCGATACCCTCAAATGATCACAGAGTATAGATTTAAAGAAGTGGTTACAGCACTGATTCATTTTACGATGTTAGGTTGGCACAAAGAAGAAAATATTTTATTTGAATTCATAGTTGAGCATTTTGGTGGAAGTATATTAGGGGTGAATGAGTCCAATAAACATATATGGTTTTTACTAGAGTTATACCTAAAATATAGAGGAAAAGAACTTTGGGGAAGTAGTGATTATATTTCTAAAAATGTAAAAGATAAATGTCTCAATACAAAAATTGAAAGTGGTTTAATACCTGAAGATTTGGGAGTGTACAATGAGGTACTAACAAATTGGGACACTAGTGATCTAAGTGTAATTGGTTCTCTAATATTTAAAATGACAGAGTATCACTCAATTTTAGCTTCCGAACTTGGTGAATCGCTTGAGTTTGGGGACTTTAGGTATGCGTTCTACCCCTATGAGATATTGTTCTTGCTTCATGTACGAAAAAAACAAGGTCTCCTTAATCCGGACCATTTCGATGATTTTCTCATGAACACGCCAGAAGCTAAAATGGTCATTCAAGACCCTGAAACGTACCCCGAATGGGACCCTATGCTACGATTATTTGATGACTTTTATCGCAAGAATTATCCTGAATATATTCCTAATCAACATGGAGACCTATTTCAATAAGAGAGGAGGGCAATGATATGAAAGAGGAAGATTTGGTGCCTTTGATTTTCAAGGATCAGGAGGACGTTGAACATATCTTGAATGACCCGGATGAGTCACTGGCGTATTTCAGTATGTTGAACCACGGTTTGGCGACGAAGAGGTTTTTGTTTCTGGATTATAAAGGAGAAGAGAGTCATGAAATCGTGAACTATATCTTGGACTATGAGTTCAATCATGACATTGAACTGGGAACCCCAGATGAGCTAGAAGAGTTGGGAGAGTTCGACTATAAGTATCTTCCTGAAAAAATCAGAGTAGTCAATAAATTGATCTCTCCGAAAGGGTATGCTTTATTTACCTATCCCACAACTGGTGATTTCTACGCTCTATTCATTGCTGAACTTGAGCACAAGGATGCTTTAACGCAGGTGGATTTGTTAGGCGATGAAGATATTCCTGAAAAAGAGCGATATATTCAGTATTATATTTAACAGAGATTGAAAAAAGAGGTCAGGCAGGTTCCGGTTAGATTACGGAAGCCTGCCTATTTGATTGGCAAGCGAGGAATGGATATACATAGATAAGAGAAACACTTTTTTTGTGAACAGTGCTGGGCAAGGTCATAACCAAGGTAAAGGGACTCGCGAGCAATTTCAGTCCAGCGGATCTAGTGAACAAGCTAAAAGGTAAGCTGAACGATCTGCTGATGAAGTCGCCGAAGATGGCGAACGGACTCAAGACGGCGGGCGGCATGGCGACCGGATTCATGCAGAACTTGCTGATCAGCGAGGCAATGAATTATGGTTTAGAACAACTCAGTCAATATGTGGATTCAGATACAATTACCAAAGCGATGATTCTTTTGAGTATGCTGAATAGTAAGTCCAAGAAGAATCAGAATCAGGGGATCGCATCAAACAATAAAAGCTCAGGGGATAAGGATAAGAGCAACAAAGACAAGAATTCGGGTAACAAAGATAAGGATGTACCTCAGGATAAGACGAAAGAAAAAGACAAAACGAAGACTGATCCAAACAAACCTGAACCGAAAGAAAAGGAAACGGACAAATCTAAAGTGAAGACTGGTGATGATTCAAAAGATTCGTCAACATCAGATTCCAAGAAGGATAAGAACGGTACTGAGGGGACGGGTAATGATGTAAACTCGACCAATCGAATACTTAGGGAAGCAACTTAAGAAGATAAAAACTTAATTGATGATGTCTACAAAAAATTTCAAGCAAGTCCAAAGAAGAAAAATGCAGCAGCTACAAAAGGTAAGATAGGTAACGATATAATTGATTTACAATCAATTAGTGGGCAAATAGATCCCAAAAACCCATTCCATAAAGGTAACTTTAATAAGCCTAATGAGAATGCTTATGTTTCAAGAGATCCAGTTGAACAGAGAGTAAACGACTCTGAGCAAAAGATGATAGAATATCTTCGAGAGAAATATAAAGATACGCCTGATATTTCTGGTGAGATTGAAATTATTTCGGATAGAGAAATTTGTAATAGTTGTAATGATATTATTGATCAATTTCAAGAAGAGTTCAAAAATATTATAATTACTAGAGTACAAATAAAAAATAGGGCTGAGGAGTTTTGTTTTATGAATAATGGAAACAAATATTTTGGGGAAAATAACATAAATTCGTTTTTGATGTTTCTAAAGGAAAACTACAGTAGCAATCTTAAGGCTTGTGATGCAAATGATATGATGCAAATAACACAAATGGCAGAGGGTAGGAAACTACCTGAAGCGTATTTGAAATTTATGGAGTGTGCCGGTAGGGGCTATATTATGTTCAAAGGGTCAGACTATACTATAAAAGATATAGAAATATATAAAGAATTAAAGGAGGGGGCAATAGAAGTATTAGAGGAATGTAACTTTAAAAATAGAATAGGTGACGACCAATTTGTTTTTATGGGACATCAAGGATACATTTACTGGTTTTTTGATCTAAACGATGGTAGTAACCCTCCAGTCTATTTTTTTGAAGAAAGCTATGATGAGTCAGTTACTCAAGGTGAGTTTATAAAATTGAGTGATAGTTTTTCAGAGTTTTTGATAAAAAAATATAATGGTGAACTTCAACGTTATTAAAGGTAATTAAACAAGGACTATCTGAGAATGAAAACATATTCCGAATCTGTTATTAACTTTGTGTAAACAGACCCCAACAACAAACGGTGGGGATACCCAGTGACAAATTAACTCATAATCCAACTAATAACATATATAAGCCATGTAATACCAGTATGTTTCACCATTTTATTTGTACGCACATCAAATGCTTGAAAAGTATAACCTAAATTAAAGCTATTGCATTGCAATGAACAGGTCGATTATGGTCAGATACTATCATGATGGACCTGTTTTTTGTTATGTTAGCTTTCTCACTGTTTTTTGAATTCAATTCAATTTAATCCCTAGAGAGCGAGAAAAAGATAGGGATCGAGGCCCAAGAGACGATCTTCCTTCAGTGCGGAGACAGCAGTATGATTCTGGACGGCATGACGGATCTGAAGGGTAGCGAAGTGCTACTGGACGGATTAATCAAAATGCCCGTAACCGTGGAGGATCTGGAGCCGGTGCCAGAAGCACCGTTTGTGTCCGAGGTGCAGGTGGAAGAGGAACCGGAACCAGAAGAGGAGAAAAAAGGCTTCTGGGGTAAAGTGCTGGATGTGACTCAGACCGTGCTCGATGTAGCCGGTATGATCCCTGTCATTGGTGAAGTCGCCGATTTGGCGAATGCGGGCATCTATGCCGCTCGGGGAGATTATACGAACGCGGCCTTGTCCGCTGCAGCTGCGATTCCGTTTGTGGGTTGGGCGGCTACGGGTGCCAAGTTCGCGGTGAAGGGCTCGAAGTTGCTGTCCAAAGCAGGCAAGGTTATTGACAATGTGATGGGTGTAGCCAACAAGGTCATGGACAAGACCGGGCAGGTAGCGAAGGCCATGGGAGACCTGGCAAAGAAAGCCGGGGATACCATCTCTGGTGCGCTGGGCAAGGTCATGACCAAGGCGAAGGGACTCGCGAGCAATTTCAGTCCAGCGGATCTAGCGAACAAGCTAAAAGGTAAGCTGAACGATCTGCTGATGAAGTCGCCGAAGATGGCGAACGGACTCAAGACGGCGGGCGGCATGGCTGCCGGATTCATGCAGAACTTGCTGATCAGCGAGGCAATGAATTATGGCTTAGAACAACTCAGTCAATATGTGGATTCAGATACAATTACCAAAGCGATGATTCTTTTGAGTATGCTGAATAGTAAGTCCAAGAAGAATCAGAATCAGGGGATCACATCAAACAATAAAAGCTCTGGGGATAAGGATAAGAGCAACAAAGACAAGAATTCGGGTAACAAAGATAAGGATGTACCTCAGGATAAGACGAAAGACAAAGACAAAATCAAGGATGATCCAAACAAACCTAATCCGAAAGATCAGGAAGGGGATAAATCCAAAGGGAAGACTGGAGACGCTTCAAAGGATTCATCAACTTCAGATTCCAAGAAGGATAAGGACGGTACTGAGGGGACGGATAATGTTCCAGAGGGTTATTATCAAGATTCAAGCGGAAGATGGCATCGCCCTGGCGGGGGATATGCGAGCAACAAGGAAGTAGGTTTACCAGAACCAAGCGGTCTCTCAAAACGATTAGAGTATATGGGAGATACACCTGGGAAAAGCTCAAGAACAGGTAAGGAAGTCATAGAGCGAATGAAAAATGAAGATCCACCCAAAATACGTACTAATTACAATGATGAGATGGAATTTATGGTTGTTGATAAGAATGGTAATGAAGTATGGTATCCTATAGAACAAGCAGATATGGCTCACCTAACAGATGCTGTTTCATGGTGGAACAGTACGGGGAGATATTATGGTCCAAAGTCTCCAGAGGTCAGGGAATGGATGCTTAAATCTGAAAATTATGTATTAGATCATTATAGTTCAAACCGCTCAGCAGGTGCAAAGTTGAAAGAAAATTATTTACCACCAATTAAATAAAATTGTGGAGGTATGAATATTGGAAATCAATGAACAAGTATATGACTTAATTGTACATTTGTGTAAAGAAGGAGATAAATTCGTTGAAAACGGGCAAACTTCTAAAGCGATTGAGAGTTACGTAGCCGCACTGGAATTGGTTCCGTTACCTAAAAGCGATTGGGATACAAGTACTTGGATTTACACCGCATTAGGAGATACTTATTTTCATATTGGTGAATTTGAAAAAGCCAAGAACAGTTTTTATGATGCGTTAAACTGCCCTAATGGAGTCTCAAACCCATTCATTTTGTTGAGACTTGGAGAGAGCTTATTTGAGTGTAGAGAATATGATAAAGCCAAGGAGTATTTATTAAGAACTTATCTCTTGGAAGGATATACAATTTTCTATAATGAAGATGATAAGTATTTTGAATTGATTAAAGATATTATTTGAGGAGGAATTGATATTGTCCAAGTTATCCACATCAACTAAAGAGAAATTTGAAAGTAAATTAATTGATTGTAATAAAAATTTTGAAAAAGGTGACTATAATCGCTGTATTTTATTGTTAGAAGAAGCTTGGGACTTAATTCCTGATCCCAAAGGCATTTATAGTGAAGAAAGTTATCATTTAGTGAAAGATATTATCCATATATCTCTAAAAATAAATGATTATAATAAAGCAAAAGAATGGGTAGAAAACATATTTCTTACTGGATTTGATCGTATAGATTCCGGTGATAAGGAATTTATTTCAGGGAGAGTTGCTTTTGAATTAGGAGATTTAGAGACAGCAAAAGAATTTTTTAGGATTGCCAATGACAAATCCGAGGGTAGATGTTTTGGAAGTCCAAAGAATACTAAATATCTGAAGTTCTTCAAGAGTTAAAGATTTAATTGTAGCAATAAGCTATGGATTTCTGTGTAAATTCATAAAAAACACTATTACCAACTTCACAACACGAACTATTCGCTCGTGTTGTGGTTTCTTTATATCCGCCACTATGCGCTGAACAATATAAACATACAGGCGGTGACTTTTGAAAAAGACCCCACTATTCATTCAAAAATACATATAACTCATGTAATACCCGTATAAAGATTTCTCCATTATGTTTGTACTCACATTAAAATGCTTTAATTTAAATAACCTAAATAACGCTACTTCGTTACATTGAACAAGTCGATTATGGTCTGATACCACCAAAATTGACCCAAAGCCTCCGCCTAATTTCGTCTAGCAGTTCCAATACAGTTTCATATGTGATATCGAGATACGGTTACTTCCAATTGTATGCCTCATATCTATTAGCATATGATTATATGGATGGATTTATAATAGATATAAGTTTTAAGTTTGGCTCTTCGCTCTATTGTATGGCTCACGCGAATTAGCAGAAAAGGCAACAAAAAGATTGTACGAAAGTTTAGAAGATACTGTTAAGAATGAATTCAAAAAAAACTATGAAAGTATGATAAAGGGAAATGAAGCAGTGAGTGCATATGGTAAAAACATGATGAGAAATTATTCTAATTTTAGAACGATCATAGAGAATAAAATAGAAGTGACCTTATAGTACTGATGATTTGTCTTATATTATAAAGAATTAAAAGGCTTATTCGAACTCGAACGAGGAGGGCGAATGAGCCTTTTTTGTGTGCTTAAAATCATGGGGATAACGTCATGGCATTGATTATATGCATTTTAGCAAGAAATAATCGGAATCATCTTTTGGAACTGGAGGCCGTGTCCTATTCCTATTTGCTAGACATTGAACCTCGTATCCGTTCATTTCAGAACAAGGATCAAGACTGCGAAGATGTCATTCGGCAGGTACTAAAAGCTTACCCGAAATCGGATGTCATTGATTATGTGAGTGGAAGTTCGAAGCTTGGGGCCTTGACCCTCCAATATCGGGAGACAGATTGGCAATTTCTACGCCGATTAGCATCCCGGTTCGGTGCAGCGATCATTCCCGAAATCTCGGCTGATTCTCCCAAACTGTATATTGGTGTACCGGAAGGGCGATATACCGAATTGCCAGAACAAGCGTATACGCTAAGACGGGATATGAGAGCTTTAAAAGAAGCCTGGTCCGTGGGAGCCGTTAGCGTAACCGAGAAAGACTTCACGAGTTACGTGCTGGATACCCATCGCTGGTTGGCACTCGGGGATACCGTTCTCTTCCATGAAGAAGAACTGAAGGTCGCCGCTTGTGATAGTCGAACGGTAGGCGGCATGCTTCGGCATACCGTTACGCTTAGTCCGGAAAGTGGCATCCGGCAAAATGAAATTCGGAACGATGACATTGCAGGGGCCGCGCTGGAAGGGAAGATTATCGGGGTTACCAAAGATACGGTGAAAGTGCATCTGGATGTGGATGCTGATCAATCCGAATCGGAAGCAAGCTGGATGCCGTATTCTGCGGTATATGCCGGAGATGGCGGCGGTTTTTACAGTATGCCGGAAGCGGGCTCCGCGGTTCAGGTGTATTTCTCCAGTGGGCAAGAGAGTGATGCATTTGCGATGGGCTCTGTCCGCCGCGGCAGTCAGCCTTCCCCAAAGACCGCTGATCCAGCTACCAAGAGCTGGGGAACCAACTATGGCAAAGAAATGAAAATGACCGACTCGGAAATGTCCCTGATCGCCACAGAAGGAAGTCTGTTCATCACGCTGGACGGCGGCGGGGTCACGATTCAGAGCAATAGCGGAATTGTAGCATCCGGCGGGCAGGAGATTACACTCGCGAGCGAGAAAAAGATAGGGATCGAGGCCCAAGAGACGATCTTCCTTCAGTGCGGAGACAGCAGTATGATTCTGGACGGCATGACGGATCTGAAGGGTAGCGAAGTGCTACTGGACGGATTAATCAAAATGCCCGTAACCGTGGAGGATCTGGAGCCGGTGCCAGAAGCACCGTTTGTGTCCGAGGGCAGGTGGAAGAGAAACCGGAACCAGAAGAGGAGAAAAAAGGCTTCTGGGGTAAAGTGCTGGATGTGACTCAGACCGTGCTCGATGTAGCCGGTATGATCCCGGTCATTGGTGAAGTCGCCGATTTGGCGAATGCGGGCATCTATGCCGCTCGGGGAGATTATACGAACGCGGCCTTGTCCGCTGCAGCTGCGATTCCGTTTGTGGGTTGGGCGGCAGGAGGAGCTAAGCTCGCGATGAAAGGCGCCAAGTTGATCAAGAAAGCCGGCAAAGTGATCGACAGTGTCGCGGGTATAGCAACAAAGATTGCGGATAAAGCGGGTCAGGTAGCGAAGGCGATTGGCGATCTGGCGAACAAAGCTGGAGACGCTATCTCTGGTGCACTAGGCAAGGTCATGACCAAGGCGAAGGGACTCGCGAGCAATTTCAGTCCAATGGATCTAGCGAACAAGCTAAAAGGTAAGCTGAACGATCTGCTGATGAAGTCGCCGAAACTAGCGAATGCCCTTAACAAAGCAACTGATTTCACACATGGCCTGATGGCTGACTTGATGTCCGATGCGATGTTCACTGCCGCAATGGATATGCTCAGTAATTATGCGGATTCGAATATTTTAATGTCCGCAATGTTGATTATGAGCAACTCCGGAGGCGGGAAGAAAAAGAAACCACAAGGGAAAACTCAGAAACAAATCAAAAAAGAAGTTGAAGATTTAGATAGAGAAATAAAGAAACGCGAAAAAGAAGGGGCAAGTAAAGAAGAACTTAAGAAATTAAGGCGTGAACGGAGTAAGCTGGCCAATAAGCTGGATACACCAGATGATATTAGTCATAATTATGATGTATCCAATGTAGAAGGGTATGAGCGGAAAATAGATAATTCAAAATATTATCATCATGATAAAGGTGACTTTGGAGAGGAAGTAGCCAAACAAATTGCTAAGGATAACAACTTAGGCAAAGATATTTCCGATTTATTCCAATCTGGACGGAATGGCATAGATGGAGCATTTTTATCCAAAGGTCCACCACCCAAATTAACGATGATTGAAGCTAAGACATCGGAATGGGGAAGTTTCTCATACTCTACAAATCAAAAATTAGGCGGGAAAGGGTACTTTGAAAACATGTTGAAAAGTAAAGATCAACGATATGCAGGTTTTAATACGAAATTAAAGAAACTAAAAAAAGAAAATCCTGGTATGGTATTTGACTACATTCGAGTAGAAACAGATGTTGTAATAACAGATATTGGATTTGGAGTAGATGTGCTGAAAGTGAAAGATTGGAATAAGAAAATAAAATAATATAAGGAGGATAAAATGCTAAATAAAAAGAAGTTGGAACTTTCTTATAAAAGATATTGCAAAAATTTTATTGACGGAATTAATTTTGATGATGTTAAAGAAGAATATGAAGAAAGTAAAAGTGAGATTTTTAACATAGTTCAGTTAAATGAAATAGAGAAAGACCACATTTTGCTTGTCGATTTAGACTCTATTTCTGCATACTATTTTTCAAAATGGAAAGAAGAAGTACTGATTAATGGAAACAGAAGTCCAAAAGAATTGCAACAAGTACAAAAAACCATATTTTATCAGTGCATGTCACAGTATATTTATAGAGTCAAGTATCCTAGTATGATGGTAGAATATTCATTTGAAGAAGTTATCACAACATTAATCCATTTTGCAATGTACGGATGGGTTAAGGAGGAAGATATACTTTTTAATTATATTGTAAACCATCTCGGAAATAACATCATGGAGGCCAATGATTGGCATAAACACATTTGGTTTTTACTGGAGTTATACCTACAACATACAAAACAAACGATGATAGGGACGAATCAAAATGTTCACTTAATGGTAAGATCGAAATTATTAGAAAATAATTTAAGTTATGATTTAATTCCTGAGGAACTCGGGGTCTATAGAGAAGTTTTGGAACGTTGGGACACTACTGATTTGGATGAAATCACGCAGTTGATAGCCAAAATGATAGAGTATCATTCCATTTTAGCTAAAAATTTAGGGGAGGCGCTTGAATTTGGAGACTTTAGATATGCGTTCTACCCCTACGAGATATTGTACTTTCTTCATGTGCGAAAAAAACAAGGGCTGCCGAATCCAGAGCATTTTGATGACTTTCTTATGAATACACCTGAATCCAAAATGGATATACAAGACCCTGAACCATATCCAGAGTTAGATCCACTACTGAGAATGATCGATGACTTTTATCGCAAAAATTATCCTGAATATATTCCTAATCAACATGGAGACCTATTTCAATAAGAGAGAAGGGCAATGATATGGAAGAGGAAGATCTGGTGCCTCTGATTTTCAAAGATCAGGAGGACGTTGAACATATCTTGAATGACCCGGATGAGTCTCTGGCGTATTTCAGTATGTTGAACCACGGTTTGGCGACGAAGAGGTTTTTGTTTCTGGATTATAAAGGAGAAGAGAGTCATGAAATCGTGAACTATATCTTGGACTATGAGTTCAATCATGACATTGAACTGGGAACCCCAGAAGAGCTAGAAGAGTTGGGAGAGTTCGACTACAAGTATCTTCCTGAAAAGATCAGGGAGGTAAATAAGTTGATCTCTCCGAAAGGATATGGTCTATTTATCTATCCCACAACGGGTGATTTCTATGCTCTATTCATCTCTGAACTTGAGCACAAGGAAGCTTTAACGCAGGTGGATTTGTTAGGAGATGAGGACATTCCTGAAAAGGAGAGACATATTCAGTATTATATTTAATAGAGATTGAAAAGAGAGTTCAGGCAGGTTCTGTGATAGATTACGGAAGCCTGCCTTTTTTGATTATAGGTAGTAAACATACATAAATAAAAGAAAATACAAGAAGAAGAGTTTTCCAAGAAGTAAGAGTGTGGTTGAGGCGGAGCCGGTATGATTCCGGTCATTGGAGAAGTCGCCGACTTGGCGAACGCAGCCATCTATGTTGCATGAGGTGATTATACTAACGCGGTCTTATCCGCCGCCATTCCCTTTGTAGGCTGGGCGGCCACTGGAGCCAAGTTCGTGACGAAGGGCTCGAAGTTGATATCCAAAGCAGGCAAGGTTATTGAAAATTTGATGGCTGTAGCCAACAAGGTCATGGACAAAGCCGGGGATACCATCTCTGGTGCGCTGGACAAGGTCATGACCAAGGCGAAGGGACTCGCGAGCAATTTCAGTCCAGCGGATCTAGCGAACAAGCTAAAAGGTAAGCTGAACGATCTGTTGATGAAGTCGCCGAAGCTAGCGAACGGACTCAAGACGGCGGGCGGCATGGCGACCGGATTCATGCAGAACTTGCTGATCAGCGAGACGATGAATTATGGCTTAGAACAACTCAGTCAATATGTGGATTCGGATACAATTACTAAAGCGATGATTCTTTTGAGTATGTTGAATAGTAAGTCCAAGAAGAATCAGAATCAGGGGATCACATCAAACAATAAAAATTCTGGGGATTCAGGAAGTTCTAAATCCTCTGGGGATAATAAAGACGGTAAGAAGGATACAAAAGATGGAGAATCTTCAAAAAATGAACCTGGTAAGTTAAATAAGAATGGATTAACAAGTGAGCAAGAGAAGCACTACCGTAACAAAATTGATGAGGCTGAAAAACGTGGTAACAACAAAGCAGCTGATGATGCAAGATATGAACGTTACGTACAGAAACAAAAAAATCTTGGTAAGCAGCCATTGTCCCGAGATAAATGGGACGTAGTCAATGATAGGTTGAAAAACAGTAGTCAACGTGGAGCAACAGAAGAGGGCAAAGGTAGACAGGCTTTAGAAGGCCAATAAGGTCGCAAAATAGAAAATAACAACGAAGCACCAGTTATTAAATATAAATCATCCGAAGGAGTAGAAACACGACCAGACAGCATAGGTCGAAATAAAGAAGGGAAGATAGAGCTAGTACACGATCATAAGCATAAAACTGGTGGAGAGGATCAGGTTATATATAATGACGATCAAATGCGAGCTCAACGTGAAATGATTGAAGACAAAGTAAATGGTCGTCATGTTGTAACAATATCTAGTGATTTGCCAGATTTGAAAGGAGTTCCTCCAAAACCAAGACCCAGTGGGCCGCTAGGGGAACAAAGCGATATTTACTATGTTGACCCTGCTAACGGTAAAACAACGCATCAATGGATAGCTGACCCTGACTTACCAGGGGGAGGTTACTGGAAGAAACTTTAAAGAACACATTAAGAGGAGGTAGGATGTCAGAAATGAAACCGAATTTATTTAATATATTAATGTATCCGACAGTCAAGTTAGGAGAAAAACAGGCTTTGAATCGTTTATTGGATAATTTTGAATTAAATGATAAATTTACTCCCACTACATGGGGGAATAGTGAAACAACCAGTGTAAGCTACAATCGCGATGAAATTATAGCAAAATCTTTCTATGATATTCCGCAAATATCAGAAGTACATCTCCGACGAGATAAAATTGTTAAATATACAGGTTACTTTGATTTGAATTCTAACTTACGATCTTTTCTTAAGTTTTCTTTCGATAAATCTATGAATGGTAAGTATAAGAAAGATTTTTTTGAGTTGTCTGATCAGATCGCTGAAACGGTTAAGCCACGTTACGGAGTAACTCATATTTCTTGGCCTGCTGTAACGCCGTGGCAGACTGAAAAAGAAAGAAATCATAAATGGATGAACTTAAGTTCATATCCTGTTCCGGTAAAGTTTTTTCCTAATGGGCCTTTGGGTATCGGAATGAGAACGTACTTGAGTGGAGATATTTTAGAAATGTTTGGTAGAGATGTAATAGTGAAAAGCCCCGCTGTTATTAAAGATTTAAGCTGGGGAGGAATACGAATTGATCTTGTGGAAAATCCTTGGGAATCTGATTTAGAACATCTGTTAGAACGATGGGTGGAAGTCATGGAATATTTGAATCAAGTTGAGGTCATTGCTGTCCCAAACTTTGAAGACAACATGGGGGTTACATTTAACCCAAATAACAAATGGAAGGATTACATGAGAAACTAAAATATTTTCGAAGGAGTGTAACTGTGAGACATATAAAAGACAGAGATGAAGCTTCTGAATTTATAAATAATTACAAATTAAACAAGGAATTGATTGATGACTTGAGAATATCAGAGGCTGATCTCTCATTCTTAGACCTATCTGAAATTATTGCTAAACGCTTATATGCAAACGAAATAAATTTTAGGGCGACATCTTTTGTTGAAGTTTCATTTCGTGACTGTGAATTTATTTCTACCGATTTTGATAGTTGTAATCTTGAATACGCTGATATAGCTGATTGTGTTCTGAGTAAGGCAAACTTTTTTAAGGCTCAAATGAAGAATACAGAAATTAAAATAAGTACATGTACAGATACATGCTTTGATTATACTGATTTTACTAATGGCAGTTTGTACGGATCAGCACTTCAAAAGGCAACATTTCGCTTTTCTAATATGACAGGGATAAATGGTGAAGTTTCTATTTTCGATGAATGCGATTTATGCGGAGCAGACCTTACAAATGGTAATTTTAAAGAAGCAGACTTTATCGGAGCAAACCTGTCGGATGTTATTGCTCTAAATGCAATATTTATAAGTAGTAACTTCAATGGAGCTGATCTTCGTAATGGGGACTTCAGTGGTGCCGATTTTACTGGAGCGAATCTTCAAAATGTAATTTGGAAAGGAGCTAAAGTAGAGGGATGCAAATTCGATGAGGAGATAAGAGAACAAGTAGAAAGACTAATTTGATGCCTATAACAAGTCTGGGGTTTGGAACAGCCTGCAAAAAAAAGAATCTCTTTTATAGATGAAGAAATACTCGAAAAAGACGTATTCAACACTTCGTTATTTTGTTCTATGATACGGAATATATTAGAAAAATGAAATCAACATTCTCTCGTTATTTATAATAATTGGAGAGTGTTTTTCTTTTGACTACAATAGCCAGAAAAGATGTTTTTAGTCAGTGGTCAGGTGAGGGAGAAGAGGAACCGGAAGAGAAAATGGCTTCTAGAGCAAAGTGATGGGTATCACTCAAAAATGTGCTGGATAAGGCTAGTTTCATTCCGGTCATTGGCAAATGCCAGAGATGCCATCTCTGGTGCACTAGCAAGGTCTTAAGAAACGCGAAAAAGAAGGGGCAAGTAAAGAAGAACTTAAGAAATTAAGGCGAGAACGGAGTAAGCTAGCCAATAAGCTGGATACACCAGATGATATTAGTCATAATTATGATGTATCCAATGTAGAAGGGTATGAGCGGAAAATAGATAATTCAAAATATTATCATCATGATAAAGGTGACTTTGGAGAGGAAGTAGCCAAACAAATTGCTAAGGATAACAACTTAGGCAAGGATATTTCAGATTTATTCCAAGTTGGTCGAAATGGTGTAGATGGAACGTTTTTATCCAAAGGCCCACCACCTAAATTAACAATGATTGAGGCCAAGACATCGGAATGGGGAAATTTCTCATACTCTACAAATCAAAAATTAGGAGGAGAAGGTTACTTTGAAAATATGTTAAAAAGTACAGATAAACGATATGCTGACTTTAAGGTAAAATTTCAAAAGTTATTAGATGAAAATCCTGGGTTAGAATTTGATTATGTTAGAGTGGAAACGATATTTCGAAAACTAAAGTTGGCTTCGGAGTAGATGTTGTTAAAGTTAAAGACTGGAATAAGTCACTCAATTAACAAATAAGGAGGAACAAATGGTAAATTCCAAAAAAGTACAACTTGCATACAAAAGGTATATGAAAAATTTCGTGCAAGGTATGGATGGTGCTCACGAAAGATATGAAGAGGCTAAGCGTGAGATTGCTGATGTAGTAGAAAGTAACGACATGTCACAAGATCATAAATTATTAATTAGAATGTATATAATATCTTCCTATTGGTTAGAGGTGTGGAAAAATGATGTATTAATCAACGGCAAGAACATTACAAAGGGATTAAAACAGATACAGCAAGTTGTATTTTATCAATGTATGTGTAGGCATATTTATAAAGATAGGTATCCGAAAATGAAGTTGATTGATTACTCTTTTGAATCCAATATGATAGGCTTAATTCATTTAAATATGTTTGGTTGGTCGAAGGAGGAGGAAATATTCTTTGACTTTATCGCCGATCATTTTGGAGAGAACATTATGGAGGCTAATGATTGGAAACAACACATTTGGTTTGTACTAGAGTTATATCTGCAATATACAAACAAAACGATTTTAGGAACCAATGATCATGTTCATTTGGCTGCCAGAGCAACATTAGAGGATAGAGATAAGCGTTGTGACTTGATTCCAGAGGAACTTGGTATCTATAGAGAAGTGTTGGATCGTTGGAATACACCTGATCTAGACGAGATCACAGAGTTAATCGCTAAGATGTCAGATCATCATTCTACCTTGGCTTCAGATTTAGGAAATTCACTGGAGTTTGGTGATTTCGATTACGCTTTTTATCCATACGAAATTCTCTTTTTGCTTCATGTACGAAAAAAACAAGGCTTGCCCAATCCGAACCATTTTGATGATTTCTTGATGAATACACCTGAAGCTACAATTGATATACAAGACCCTGAACCATATCCAGAGTTAGATCCGCTACTGAGAATGATCGATGACTTTTATCGCAAAAATTATCCTGAATATATTCCTAATCAACATGGAGACCTATTTCAATAAGAGAGAAGGGCAATGATATGGAAGAGGAAGATTTGGTGCCTTTGATTTTCAAGGATCAGGAGGACGTTGAACATATCTTGAATGATCCGGATGAGTCTCTGGCGTATTTCAGTATGTTGAACCACGGTTTGGCGACGAAGAGGTTTTTGTTTCTGGATTATAAAGGAGAAGAGAGTCATGAAATCGTGAACTATATCTTGGACTATGAGTTCAATCATGACATTGAACTGGGAACCCCAGATGAGCTAGAAGAGTTGGGAGAGTTCGACTACAAGTATCTTCCTGAAAAGATCAGGGAGGTAAATAAGTTGATCTCTCCGAAAGGGTATGCTTTATTTACCTATCCCACAACGGGTGATTTCTACGCTCTATTCATTGCTGAACTTGAGCACAAGGATGCCTTAACGCAGGTGGATTTGCTAGGAGATGAAGATATTCCTGAAAAAGAGCGATATATTCAGTATTATATTTAACAGAGATTGAAAAAAAGAGGTCAGGCAGGTTCCGGTTAGATTACGGAAGCCTGCCTATTTGATTGGCAAGCGAGGAATGGATATACATAGATAAGAGAAACACTTTTTTTTGTGAACAGTGCTGGGCAAGGTCGTAACCAAGGTAAAGGGACTCGCGAGTAATTTCAGTCCGATGGATCTAGCGAACAAGCTAAAAGGTAAGCTGAACGATCTGCTGATGAAGTCGCCGAAGCTGGCGAACGGACTTAAGACGGCGGGCGGCATGGCAACTGGATTCATGCAGAACTTGCTGATCAGCGAGGCAATGAATTATGGCTTAGAACAACTCAGTCAATATGTGGATTCAGATACAATTACCAAAGCGATGATTCTTTTGAGTATGTTGAATAGTAAGTCCAAGAAGAATCAGAATCAGGGGATCACATCAAACAATAAAAATTCTGGGAATAATGATAAGAGTAAGAAAGACAAGGATTTGGGTAACAAAGATAAGGAAAAACCGAAAGACAAAGACAAGACGAAAGACAAAACCAAGGATGATCCAAACAAACCTAAACCGAAAGATCAGGAAGCGGATAAATCCAAAGGGAAAACTGGGGATGATTCGAAGGATTCGTCAACATCAGATTCCAAGAAGGATGGGGAAAGCTCTAAGGAGTCGGATGATGCTGATAGACAAAAGCAAATTGAGAATTCTAGGGATTTTGCTAGAGAACAATTAGACGAACATGTTAAATTCCTTAAAGACGGCGGAATCAAAAAACCTATAGATGAAAATGGATATGGTGGTGGGAAATATAAGCCAGATGTAATAAGCGCGGCTGTAGACATAACAACGGTTGGCGGTAAACAACCTAAAATAACATTTGGGTATAATGGAGCTAGGGAAGGTCAATTTAATCCAAGTGTAATGGAGCTACATCCTGACATAGTTAAGATAGTGCAAGAAACAAAGAATAAAGCTAGGAACGATCCGAATAATCCTTATAAAGATGATGATAGTTTCGAAATATGGCATGTTGAAAACTGTGCCGAGATTCAGGCGGTCAATCTGCTTTTGTGGTCAGGCACAAAAATGGAAAATATACTAATAAGAACAGTTAATGGCAGAGGGAATTACAAAGGACCATGTAAAAACTGTGAAAAGACCTTTTTTGATTTTATTAATGATTTCCATGAATAGTATATTAAATATATAGGAGGTTTTTTTGTGAAGAAATTATCAGATGAAACAAGAGAAGTTCTCTTGCAAGCAGGGTGGAATCCTGCTGAAAAACTGGAATTAACCGAGACAATAAATTTTTTGAAAGAAATGGGTTATGAAGTATACGAACCAGTTATTGAGGCATTGAGCCAGTTTGGAGGGTTTGAATACAAGTACAAGCACCCAGATGGGAGTTGGGAAACTTTTCTCTTTAGTCCTGAAGAAGCAGTGGGTGATTATTATGAAAAAGAAGATTTTGAGGAATTTGAGATACGGGTGAAAGAGCCGCTTGTAGTTGTTGGAGAGGCATATCGTGGAAATATAATAATGTTTATTTCGAAATCAGGAAAGGTTTTTGGAAAAAATGGTTCTTCATTATTCAAATTCGGAGATGACATTTATGAGGCACTCAACACCCTTTGTTTATTTAGGAAACCTGAAGAAATAAACTAAAATTAATTTAACTATTCTGATTGGATGTCATAATTTTGAAAATTACAAAGCAGACGAAGTATCGATTGAACATGGTGTAGGAGAGAAATATTAAAAATAGATAAAAACTTGGAAGAGTTAATTAAACAGAAATAGTCTCTGAATTATTTGATAATTATGGATCTTTAAGAAGGGGATTTTAATCAAAGTGTGATAATTTTCATAGGCTTGTTCCAAATCAATCAACGAGGAGGAATGAGCTTTTTTTGCAAGCTTAAAATCATAGAAAAATAAGAAATTCTTGAAAATTTAATGACATGATATTTATAAGTTTCCTTTACTCATTGCTGAAGTAGTTGGCGCCTGGTGCACTGGGCAAGGTCATGACCAAGGCGAAGGGTTCAGTCCAGCGGATCTGACGAACGGACTCAAGACGGCGGGCGGAATGGCTACCGGATTTATGCAGAGCCTGCTGATCGATCAAGCGATGGGTTATGGCTTAGAGCAATTAAGTCAATATGTAGACTCGGATACACTTACCAAAGCTATGATTCTCATGAATATGTTAAGTGGTAATTCCAAGAAGAATAAAAATCAGGGGATCACCGAAAACAATAAAAACTCTAGTGATTCAGGAAGTTCCAAACCTTCAGGGGATAAAGACAAGAGCAAGAAAGACAAGGATTCTGATGAATCCGGTAAGTTAAATAAGAATGGGCTGACGAAGGAACAAGAAAAGTATTATCGTAACAAAATAGATTAGGCAGAAGCTAGAGGAGATAAAGAAGAAGCTGATAAAGCTAGGTATGAACGTTACTGCAAGCAAAAAACGAATAAAGGTCTTGAGCCAATATCAAGAACAAAATGGGGCGTTTATAATAAACGAATAGACAAAAATAGGTCAAGTGGTTATGAGCAAGAGCCTTTAGGTAGAGAAACATTAGAAGAACATCTTGGTCGTAAACTTGAAAATAATAACAGTGGTTCTGTTGAAAATCATACTTCGGATGAATATACTACACGACCTGATAGTTTAGTTCGAAATAGTGATAAGGAGATAGATTTGGTACATGACCACAAGCATCTTACTGGCGAAGGAGATCAAGTTGTTTATAACACTGACCAAATGCGCACACAGCGGAATATACTTGAGGCTGATGATGGAGTACATGCCGTTAAATCTCAAGTGAAAAACCAGATCTGATGAACAGTCCTCCAAAACCAAGACCTAGTGGACCGTTAGCTCAAGAAAGTAAGGTATTCTATACAGAACCCAGTAGTGGTAAAATATAACATGTTTGGGTGAGTAATGAACGCTTACAAGGCAGAGGTTACTGGAAGAAAATATAATTTTTTAAGGAGAGATTTAATCTGCATAATGAATTTAATCCGGAGTTTTCTCTCATTAGAATGTTTCCTACTGTATCAATTAAAGGAGACATTTTGACCAGGATATTGGATGTGTTTGAAGCAAATGAATATTTTAAGCCAACGATATGGGGGAAGAACGAAAAATCAAAGGAATAATATAATCGAATTGCTATTCTTGAGGAGGCTTTAGATCAAACGCTCCCCGAGATATATTTGCGAAGAAATAAATCTAACAAGTTTGAAGGAAGATTCTCAACAGGATTGAGTCCAAGATCCTTTTTGAATTTTAAGTTTGATAAAAATTTAACTCCATATTACTTCTCGCATATGTTTGATTTATCAGACAAACTTGCGGAAATTGTTAAACCGAGCTATGGGATTACTCATATTTTTAGGCCGACACCAAATGAAATGGATATTAGAGATAAAAAGTCTTTTTTGTTGATGGATTACTGTGCTCAGCCTACCCCTATAGACTTTATACAAAGCGGGCCAGCCGGAGTTGCCATGAGAACATATTTTAGTGGGAAAGTTATGGATTTATTTGGTGAAGATTTCTTTAAAAAAGCACCTTCAATAGTATCTAAAGCTGAGTGGGGGGGATACGTATCAATTTACATGATGAACCATGGGAAACGGATCTTGCTCAGATACTTAATAATTTTAAGAAGGTAATGGCTTACTTGGAACAGAAAAAGGTTTTAGCTTTACCTGAATTTGATGAGCAACTCAGGGGTGTAACATTTAGTCCAAGTATTGCATGGCAAAATAGATTAAATAAAGGAATGATATCAAATTGGGGAAATTAACCAAGGATCAAGTTTCAGAACTCGTAAATAAAATTAGGAAGGGAGAAGGTGAGGATGCAGAACTCTCTGAATGGGTATCTAAGATATCTATGGCAACCTCTAATCCAGAAGTGATAAAAACGATAATGTCTGGAAATGGGATAACTGTAGAAGAAATAGTTGAAAAGCTTTATAGTTACAAACCAATTATTCTTTAAATAGATAGTGATATGTGTTATATATGTTATTTTTAGAAAAAACCTTGAGTAGCTTAGTGCTATTCAAGGTTCTTTACATGTGGAATATGTAAAGATTACCACGGTAATGTGACTCATATGATGGAACATCACTATCAGCGTTCCCGGTTTAAAATCGGCTGATAGCGCGATTCACGTAGTGGGCATATGTGTGAGGTGAAGGGTGAAACGTATGCTAATCCAAAAGATAAAGTTGTTAAAGAGTAAGATGTGATACCCTATAGACCGATAACTGGGAAATATGGGCTTGAAAATCATTATGGTGTAATGAATGAATGGGTTGAACAAAATGTACCGAGATATACTATATTTGTAAATGTGTCTCCTACAGTAGCTTTAATTGTAGACAACCATAAGCTGACCAAAGAGATTTTTAGAGAATGGAGTCGAGAGAATTACGGTAGACCAGTTGGGGCTAAGATCGAATGGACTAAGATGTCTCCACAACAAATTCAAAAACTTTCTGAAGATATGTTTAATGCTTCTAAAACCCCCGATTCTGCACGTAGAGAATATTACAGAACGTTCAATTAATTTTTGTACAATTTACCTTCGTCTGGGGTAACGAGTAGGACTCAGAAAATGGAATTTTCAAATCAAATAAGGGATCTAATTTATAGGTGAAAATACAATCACAAAGGAGAATAATAAATGAAAATAAAAACAATTGTTAAACAAATTGAACAATTCGATGATTGTATGATTTCTCTTCCTATAGGTTTACCTAGACTCAGTGAGAACCATATACTTCCTGAAGATGTGAAAGAGTTTTATCGAATATGTGGAGGGATAAAACTGTTTAAAGGGAAAGATTTTGGAGTTGATATTGTTTCTCCAGAAAAATTTGTTTTGGCAAACCCGGTCATAGTTAATGAGTTGTGCGAATATGATATTTCTTCTAATTGGTACATTATAGCTGATGATCGTAATGGAGATTTTCTTACAATGGATCTTCATAAAGATAGATTAGGGAGATGCTACGATAGTCACTGGGATACACATGCTGTTGCAGGAAGTTGTGCGATCATTTCTAATAGCTTTACAGAATTACTAAGTAATCTTGTTGAAACGAAGGGGCAAGGGACTACATGCTTTTGGGATGAAGATGATTTTGAACCATTAGGAGACGCATATGATAATCTAAAGAATGAATAGAGTTGTAACGTGGTACGGTTTATAATTATCACTTGTATTGTTTGTCTGCTTTAGATTTTTACATAGGAAGAGATAGTTAATATATCTTCCGTTCAGAAAGTACATTGAGTTGATACTTGATTGTAGTATGAAGCACAAAATGTGCTCGAATTTTTAATTGCTCAAGCAATCACTTTATTATGTCGAAGGTCTATTCCTATTAGGGATAGGCCTGTTTTATAATCTGTGGTTCAGAACTGAACCCAATTCGGTGATGCTGTAGACAGGCGAATAACTACACTTATGATGCGTTTAACCGGACGATTCGAGTCGAGCAAGCAGATGGCGGTGTGTTACAGCACGGCTACGACCCGGAAGGCTTGCGAAGCAGGCTGGATACAAACGGAACTGTACGTCACTTCGTGCATGACGGCTGGCATGTCGTCAATGAGTTGGACGAAACGGAGCGAGTGCAGGCATCTTATATACGCGGTCATGAATGGCTAACACAACTGGACGATCAGGGCGAGATTCTAAACGCGTATACCTATGATGCTTTCGGGAACATGCTGTCTGCAAGAGAGCAACGTGTCAATCCGTTCCGTTATGCGGGAGAAATACAGGATGCGCTGACGGGACATTACTATCTGCGTGCCCGTTTCTATAACCCACTGATAGCTCGTTTCACGCAGGAAGACACGTACCGTGGCGATGGATTGAATCTGTATGCATATGTTGCCAACAACCCGATCCGATATGTAGACCCGAGTGGGTATGCAAAAGCAGGAACCCCAGCTTCTTGTGTGAATAAGGGAAACAGACATGCTTCGTCTGAGGAGACGGATGTACCTGGAAGCTATTATCAAGACAGTAGTGGGAAATGGCATAGAGCAGATGGGAAATATGCAAGTAATGAAGAGGTTGGCATACCTAGCCCTAGCCCTAAACCATCAGATGGAACACATGGAAATTCATTATCAAGTACCAATCCAAATCACGTCTATGTAATAGTAGATGGGAATGGTAATATGGTGAAGGTAGGTATTAGTGGGCAGCCATTAAATTCGAATGGAACATCGCCACGAGCTAATCCTCAAGTATCAACACTTAACAATGAATATGGTATGGATACTCGTGCAGTTCTTATTGAAAAAGATTTAAGTAGAATTGATGCCAAAACACTTGAACAAAAAATAACTGATAAACATGCAGCTAGAAATGGAGGAAATCAACCATCTGAATTCCATGTATTACCTACACCGAATGTCTCTTCAATAGAGGAGTATATTAGATTTTATAATCAGAGCCCTTGATTCTTGAGAACTATCTGTCCTTAAAAATGAAAAAAATCCTACTATGTATTGATAAAACTGAGAATACATAGTGGGGAATACTAGGATTTATTATAGGAGGTTTTGTTTTGAAATTGAAAAAGATTATCTTAGAGGGAGATTCTAAATATGAAAAGGAGAAACAGATATTTCCTATAAGATGGAAGTCGCATCATGTAACTGAATTATTTATGGAGTTATTTCCTGAAATTGAATTAGATGGGAATAAGCAATTGACTATTTTGGCTACGAGGAATAGAAGAGAAAATGCCAAGAAATACAACAATTATAAGGCGTTTAATGCCTCGTCATATTATCTTGAAGAAGAGCAAATAAAGACTTTGGAACTCCTAAACTCAGAAGATGCAGAAAGATTCGTTTTAGATATTATTCAAGAGGTATTAGTTGATATAACAAACATACTTGGTGAAAATGAAGAGAAAAACAGTTCAATAAAAGCTACAACTAAACAAGTGATAGAAATGGAATTCTCATTAAAGAGAAAAATCAAAACTTTGTCAAAAAAATCAAAAAGAGGAAAATATAAGGCGGATGTCTTTAGATGTCTAAATAAAACATCTGGTGAAGCATGGTGTGTTGAATTAGAAAATGGAATCTCAGGTCAGACCAGAGTTGAGTGGTTGACCAGTAAATCAGATTATTTAGATCGAAGAGATTACTTTAAAAAATCCAAGTGGGAAGAAAATAAATTTATAATAACGAATAAATTGGGTGTAGAGGTTGTCTCGATTGAAGTTACCTAAGAGTCGTAACGAATAGATGTTATTATTGGACAGATATAATCCGATTCCATAAGATTGAACAGGTTTGTTATGGTGAAATATTACCATGATTGACCTGTTTTTTGTTTTTCACGATTCTCAAAATTCAAAATCGTAGAATGTTCAGTCACAATCAAGTGTTATCAGATGTATTTCAATTGAGTGGGCTGAATAACGACGGCGTATGGAACCGTTGAATTTGAGTACAACGATGGGCACGAAACCGAGATTAGCTATGATCGCATAGATCGGATTGTACAGATCAGCCGCCGGGAGCATGCAGGAGCGAAGGCCAGCTCCATGTACCTGAAGTATGACCGTAGCGGTAACGTGACAGAAGAAACGGATACGTTGGGGCATGGGATACAATATGCATACGATGTTCGAAATCGACCGATCCGTTTTGTAGGCAAGCGGGGTGGTATCACCCGGCTCTTCTATAATACCGAAGGGAAACTCGCCAAAAAGGTGACACCTGGCCTGTACGATGTAGCCCGTGACGATGGGGCAGGAACAGAATATATGTATGATGTGCTGAACCGTCTAACCGAAATCCGTAATCCGTTGGGCGAGATCATGCAGCGGCATGCCTTTAACCGTTATGGGGAGCAGGAAGCCATGACGGAATACGGTGTCGAAACGAGGTATGCCTATACGTTGGCGGGCCAGGTGCGTCAAGTGTGGGGCAATGGACCAGATCATATCGCAGTCTTGCGACAGGAATATGAGTACGATGCCGCAGGGCATGTCGTCGGAATTCGGGATGGCGAGGGGCGGATGACGCGCCGTACACTGGACGGTTGGGGTAACATTACAGCTCTGACGCGGCCAGACGGCACGACGGAGCATTATGACTATGACGTGGCGGGTAATCTAACTCGTTCTACGGATGCGAAGGGACATGCGACTCAATATGCGTATAATTCCCTGGGTGAAGTGTCCGCGATTACAGGCCCGGACGGCTTACCCATGACGTACCAGTATGACCGGGAAGGCCGCCTGGCAAGGCAGCAGGACCGGAACCAGCGGGTATTGGACATGGTCTACAATTTTAATGACCAACTCGTTCGCAGACGGGAACTGTCCAGCGGTGAGGAAGAAACGTACACCTACCGCGAAGACGGCCATCTGATCTCGTCCGCGAATAACGAAGTGCGTTATGACTACGATTATAACGAAGACGGTCTGCTTACGGCCAAATATCAGAGCCGAGTTGGTAATCTGACCAAGGACACCACTTCGCGTCAGGTGCTGCGCTACGAGTATGATGCAGAAGGCCAAACGGTGGCCCGCACGGATGCTGGCGGAACGCGCGTCGAATACGCGCATGATCCAGTGGGGCGGGTTGTTGCCATCCGGCAAGGGGAGAAAGACCTGGCTCAGTACACCTATGCAGCAGGCAACCGAATCGCGTCCATGCTGTACGGCAACGGTGTGCAGACGGCGTATGAATATACGCCAGAAGGGCAAGTATCGCGGCTCCATACCCGCGCAGCGGATGGAACAGTATTGCTCGACAACCGATATGCGTATGACCAAAGCGGGAATACGGTTGGCTGTTATGGCACGAAGGATCAGACCGAGTATCGATACGATGCACTGGATCGACTGGTGGAAGCCCGGTATGTCGGATACGGCACGGAGCAACTCGCTTATGACGCCGCAGGAAACCAAGTCTCTCGTGACTGGAACGGACAGCGGACAAGCTACACCTATGATACAAGGAACCGCCTGCTCAGCCTAGTTGAGGAAGCATTGCAGAAAGAGGAGCAAGGTGCATCCGCTGAGCGAGCAAACGGGAAAAACATTCGCTACACTTATGATGTGCAAGGAAACCTAATCCGAGAGCATCAAGGGGAGCAGTCGATAAACTATGCCTATGATGCGTTTAATCGGACGATTCGAGTCGAGCAAGCAGATGGCGGTGTGTTACAGCACGTTTACGACCCGGAAGGCTTGCGAAGCAGGCTGGATACGAACGGAACTGTACGCCACATCGTGCATGACGGCTGGCATGTCGTCAATGAGTTGGACGAAACGGAGCGAGTGCAGGCATCTTATATACGCGGTCATGAATGGCTAACACAACTGGACGATCAGGGCGATGTGGCTTATTATGTAAATAATATTCACGGTGACGTAACCCACCTCACAGGACAACAGGGCGAGATCCTAAACGCGTATACCTATGATGCGTTCGGGAACATGCTGTCTGCAAGAGAGCAACGCAGCAATCCGTTCCGTTATGCGGGAGAAATGCAGGATGCGCTGACGGGACATTACTATCTGCGCGCCCGGTTCTATAACCCGCTGATCGCGCGTTTCACGCAGGAAGACACGTACCGTGGCGATGGATTGAATCTGTATGCGTATGTCGCCAACAACCCGATCCGATATGTAGACCCGAGTGGGTATGCAAAAGCGGGGAGTGGAGCAAGTCCTGCGTCTTGTGTGAACAAGGGTGATGTCCATGAGCAAAACGTTTCAGGTGTGAATGGGATTCCGCTATACAGAAAAATGAGTATGGAGGAAATTAACTCAACCTTAGAAAATAAGCAACTTCAGCAGGCAATTCATGGTGCGAATTCTGAGAAATGGGTTACAACTAGTCTAAATAAATTAACTGCTCCACCAAAACAAGGTGGATTTGAAAATGACCTTGTTATAAAAGGAACCAATGAAGGGGTTATAGAGTATGTGGTTTCAGAAGATTATTATAAATATATCCAAAGTACTGCTGTACCACAAAGAGGCTCACGTAAATCTAGGAATATAAGATATCACTATGAAGGATTACCTAAAAAAGGTCCAGATATAAACTATGGTATTACTCCTTCAGAACTCAGTAAGTTCAATTTACCAGAGAATCTATTGTCTGTAAGATTATTAGAAGAAACATTAAAAACAAAATAATATTAAAAAATGATAGGGTTGTTTTATTATGACGAGTAAGAATATATTTGCAACATATTCAAAAGAGTACGTAACTATTTATCAGGCATTCGGCAATAACATTGCTGATGAACTATTATTATATGGTAAGTTCGGTCCTTCGTTTAGTCTTAATAGAACATCGTGGATTAAAACCTCTTTTTTATGGATGATGCACCGTTCTGAATGGGGAACTAAAATAAATCAGGAAAGAATTTTTTCAATACAGCTTACCAAGGAAGGATTTGATAATATTTTATCTCAAGCAGTATTGACAAAATTCAAACCTAAAATTCATGGCGCAAACAGTGAGTGGAAAAAGAAATTTAACACAACAAATGTATTATGCCAGTTAGATCCTGATCGAGATATTTATGGGCGGGAGAATCAGAGGAAGGCTGTTCAATTGGGGTTGAAAAATGAAATTTTGGATATGTACGTAAATGACTTTATTGTTGATTTTGTAGAGATAACCTATGACGTTAGGAAGTATAAAAAAATGATATCTGAAAATAATTACAACTTTTGTTTACCAGAGGAAAAAGAATATGTTATAAATGACAACGTTGCTATGGAAATTGGATTAATTAAAAAAGAGGAAAGCTAATGTATTTTAGAAAACTTATTCGAGAAAAGCTTATTGATGCTGTACATGGTATAGAGGAGGCAACCAATTACTTTCAGGACCGATTAAATGACAAGCAATTATTAGACTTACTTGTCAAAATCGCTATGGATGATTACTCGACGGATGCTTCTGCAAAAGCTTCTTTTTGGATTTCGCATTTTGAAGAGGATCTTCTTATAGAAGTAGAAGATAAATTACTTATACTTCAAAAATATAAGCTTGATGCGATTTCGGCATTTGCCATTATAGCTTTATCAAAAATAAATTCCGAAAAGGGGAGAAAGTACCTGTTAAGACATAGAGTTGGTCCAAATATGAAATGGTGGGAGTCGGAGGCGCTCGAAAATTATCTAAAGAAAGATAACTCTAAGAGTGGTAGCTATAGGGAATAAAGAAATACAAGACTATAACTAAATAATTTTACCAACATTTTGCCCTGATTTGGTTAGTCCAATCAGGGTTTTTGTATTTTGAAATAAGTTTATTACCTATGACTTTGTAGAAGATTTATTCATTAAGGAAACAGGTTTTCCCACTGGAATAGAAAACAGATAGTTTACTAATTCGATGGGGTTAAGCGGACCAGTCAAACGGCAAAGGTTGTAGTAGGTTATAACCTAGAGGTCTATAAAGCAGGGTGAAACGAACGGAGTGAGTACAGTCTTCCTATTTTTGTGGTTATGAATGGCTAACAAAACTAGATGTTCAGGGTGAAGTGGATTACTATATAAACCGTTATGAGGAGCAGGAAGCCGTGACGGAATATGGCGTCGAAACGAGGTATGCCTATACGTTGGCTGGCCAGGTGCGTCAAGTGTAGGGCAATGGCCCAGATCGCACCCCGGTGTTGCGACAGGAATATGAATACGATGTTGCAGGGCATATCGGAGGGCTCCGGGATGGCGACGGTCAGACGGCACGACGGAGCACTATGACTATGACGTGGCGGGTAATCTAACTCGTTCTACGGATGCGAAGGGACATGCGACTCAATATGCGTATAATTCCCTGGGTGAAGTGTCCGCGATTACAGGCCCGGACGGCTTACCCGGTCCTGCTGCCTTGCCAGGCGGCCTTCCCGGTCATACTGGTACGTCCGGAACTAGCGGGTATTGGACATGGTCTACAATTTCAATGACCAACTCATTCGCAGACGGGAGCTGTCCAGCAGTGAGGAAGAAACGTACACCTACCGCGAAGACGGCCAGCTGATTTCATCCGCGAATAACGAAGTGCGTTATGACTACGATTATAACGAAGACGGTCTGCTTACGGCCAAATATCAGAGCCGAATTGGTGATCCGAGCAAGGATACCACTTCGCGTCCAGTGCTACGCTACGAGTATGATGCAGAAGGCCAAACGGTGGCCGCACGGATGCTGGCGGAACGCGCGTCGAATACGCGCATGATCCAGTGGGGCGGGTTGTTGCCATCCGGCAAGGGGAGAAAGACCTGGCTCAGTACACCTATGCAGCAGGCAACTGAATCGCGTCCATGCTGTACGGCAACGGTGTGCAGACGGCGTATGAGTATACGCCAGAAGGGCAAGTATCGCGGCTCCATACCCGCGCAGCGGATGGAACAGTATTGCTCGACAACCGATATGCGTATGACCAAAGCGGGAATACGGTTGGCTGTTATGGCACGGAAGATCGCGCAGAGTATCGATACGATGCACTGGATCGACTGGTGGAAGCCCGGTATGCCGGATACGGCACGGAGCAACTCGCTTATGACGCCGCAGGAAACCGAGTCTCTCGTGACTGGAACGGACAGCGGACAAGCTACACCTATGATACAAGGAACCGCCTGCTCAGCTTAGTTGAGGAAGCATTGCAGAAAGAGGAGCAAGGTGTATCCGCTGAGCGAGCAAACGGGAAAAACATTCGCTACACTTATGATGCGCAAGGAAACCTAATCCGAGAGCATCAAGGGGAGCAGTCGATAAACTATGCCTATGATGCATTCAACCGTACCATTCGAGTCGAGCAAGCAGATGGCGGTGTGTTACAGCACGGTTACGACCCGGAAGGCTTGCGAAGCAGGCTGGATACGAACGGAACTGTACGCCACTTTGTGCATGACGGCTGGCATGTCGTCAATGAGTTGGTCGAAACGGAGCGAGTGCAGCATCTTATATACGCGGTCATGAATGGCTAACACAACTGGACGATCAGGGCGATGTGGCTTATTATGTAAATAATATTCACGGTGACGTAACCCACCTCACAGGACAACAGGGCGAGATTCTAAACGCGTATACCTATGATGCGTTCGGGAACATGCTGTCTGCAAGAGAGCAACGTGTCAATCCGTTCCGTTATGCGGGAGAAATGCAGGATGCGCTGACGGGACATTACTATCTGCGCGCCCGGTTCTATAACCCGCTGATAGCTCGGTTCACGCAGGAAGACACGTACCGTGGCGATGGATTGAACCTGTATGCGTATGTCGCCAACAACCCGATCCGATATGTAGACCCGAGTGGGTATATGTGTGAGGTGAAGGGGGATGTGTATGCTATCCCTGGGGGTGCAGGTGATGTTAAATCAGAAGTGTATTATAGAACGATGTCGGAAAAACATTATAAAAGATTGGAAAAAACAAATAGAATGCCTGGTACAGGTGAAACCTTTATTTCACCTACAAAGGAATATGCAGCACAGTACGAAGGAGCACTAGTAAGATTTGAACTTGAACCTGGCACTACGGCAAAACTAGAGAAAATAGGTTTGAAAAACGATTCTCCAATTACAAATGTTAAATATCCAGAAATGTCTGATATAGGAAGCGTTTTGAAGTGGAATGAAAAATATGCTCAATTTAAAGGGGAGGGTCTCTCTGGTAAAAAAGGAATAGGAAAACCCCAAGTAAATGTAGGCCTAGGAAAAGGAACTGCTTTGGATATTTTTAATGATCATATCACTGGTTTTGAAAGGATAGGAAAATGAATCAGGAACTAAGATTACTAATAAAAAAACTTATTGGCGGTGAAATAACAGACCCAGAATTTTTGGATTTGTTCAATGGGAACGTGGACAATAATAGATACTTTGACAATTTGCTAGAAGTTATTTGTGGAGAAAAAAATAAAGATGACCTGGGATTAATATTTTATGTAGGTTTTACATTCGATTTGTTTAAAGAAAGACATTTGGAAATGTTAAATCAGTTAATTACTGAATCTTGGCATAAGGTACATGAGGATATTGCTGGTATACTTCAATATTTTAAATCGAATTCATCGGTAGAAGGTCTTTATAAAGCAGCAGTAACTAAATTTGAGTATCTTCATTACACAAATGCCCTTGCTGTAAAATGTATTTGGGCTCTAGGTGAGATAAATACGTTAGATTCTAAAGAGAAATTAAAACTGTTAAGTAAATCAAAGGAGAAAGAAATTACAAAAAATGCATTAAACCAATTAAAAAGATTTCTATAAAGATTGGCTCAAAGCAGAAATCAGTGCTTGACTTATACTTGTCTTATTGCTCATGACGGATTGCGGTATGAAGCGCAAAATGTGCTCAAAAATTTTAATTGATCAAGCAATCACTTTATTATGTCCAAGGTCTATTCCTATTAGGGATAGGCCTGTTTTATAATCTGTGGTTCAGAACTGAACCCAATTCGGTGATGCTGTAGACAGGCGAATAACTACACTTATGATGCATTCAACCGTACCATTCGAGTCGAGCAAGCAGATGGCGGTGTTGTACAGCACGGTTACGACCCGGAAGGCTTGCGAAGCAGGCTGGATACGAACGGAACTGTACGCCACTTCGTGCATGACGGTTGGCATGTCGTCAATGAGTTGGACGAAACGGAGCGAGTGCAGGCATCTTATATACGCGGTCATGAGTGGCTAACACAACTGGACGATCAGGGCGATGTGGCTTATTATGTAAATAATATCCACGGTGACGTAACCCACCTCACAGGACAACAGGGCGAGATTCTAAACGCGTATACCTATGATGCGTTCGGGAACATGCTGTCTGCAAGAGAGCAACGTGTCAATCCGTTCCGTTATGCGGGAGAAATGCAGGATGCGCTGACGGGACATTACTATCTGCGCGCCCGGTTCTATAACCCACTGATAGCTCGTTTCACGCAGGAAGACACGTACCGTGGCGATGGATTGAATCTGTATGCGTATGTCGCCACCAACCCGATCCGATATGTAGACCCAAGTGGGTATGCCAAAGCACGAACCCTAGCTTCTTGTGTGAATAAGGGACAAGTTATTGATCCCAATAATAAAGTTGTAGAGATCACCTTGACCTATAAAGACGGAATGCCTATTAATGAGTTTTTAAGAAAAGCAACGACATTACAGCAACTGGGTGAACAGGGTTTATTAGTGAAAGCGCAGAATCCTGTCAAGAGGGATTCGAATATTACCAAATCATATAAAAGTGAGATCATAAAGAAAATTTGGAACCAGTATAGTACAGTAAATAGAGAATTTGCTGATAAACTAATTAATAGAGTAAAGCATAAAATGCAACCAGATCATGTTTGGGAGTTGCAATTGAATGGTCCAGACCTAAAATCCAATCTTAAGTTATTAGATTCTTATACAAACTGGGATATCGGTACTATGCAAATTAGACCACAAATCAAGAATTTACCTGTTGGGACTGAAATAAGAATTATAATTGAGGGAGTAAATCGAAAATGAATAGTGTTATTAGGAGAAGATTGAACAAAATAAAAGGAAAATTAATGGTAATTCCTGATGGTATTTTGGTAGGCAATATAGGCGAAGTTCTCTCCGGGGGACAAGAGATTATTAGCAAAATTAAAGCATATACTCAATATGTTGAATTTATACGCGAATTTAATGGTGCATCACTGGGTGAAATAGAACTTTTCCCTATACAAGAAGCAGAAAAAAATCAATTTTATACAGAACACTTAATAGGCGGACAAAATAACTGGAGATTTATTGGTCATATTTTATATGAGCCTTTAGTAATTAAAAGAGATGATGCAAAAGTGTACAGAATTTATCGTGATTCTGAAGAAGATCATCCAACAGAGTGTTTTGGAAGCTTTGATGATTTTTTATTGAACTATGCGCTTGGTGATCAATATAAAACTGTAGTTCCAATTAACTCTGACGATTTATGGGTTGAATTGTTAAATGAAGTGGATTGAAGAATATTTTTGTGAAGGGTTTATACGAATACGTTAAGAAAGAGACCGTATTCGTAGTTAGCGATTGTTCTAAAAGGTCTGTTCCCGATGCTAGAGTTGGGAATAGACCTTTTTTATGGTCGTATGTCACATACAGCGGGGATCACCACGCTTATGATATAGAAGGAAACAGTTTTACGTTTTTTTGAATAGACAAGCTACACTTATGATGCATTCAACCGTACCATTCGAGTCGAGCAAGCAGATGGCGGTGTGTTACAGCACGGGTATGACCCGGAAGGCTTGCGAAGCAGGCTGGATACGAACGGAACTGTACGCCACTTCGTGCATGACGGCTGGCATGTCGTCAATGAGTTGGACGAAACGGAGCGAGTGCAGGCATCTTACATACGCGGTCATGAATGGCTAACACAACTGGACGATCAGGGCGATGTGGATTATTATGTAAATAATATTCACGGTGACATAACCCACCTGACCGGACAAGAGGGCCAGATCCTGAACGCGTACACCTATGAAGCTTTCGGGAACACATGGTCTGCAAGAGAGCAACGTGTCAATCCGTTCCGTTATGCGGGAGAAATGCAGGATGCGCTGACGGGACATTACTATCTGCGCGCCCGGTTCTATAACCCGCTGATAGCTCGGTTCACGCAGGAGGACACGTACCGTGGCAATGGATTGAATCTGTATGCGTATGTCGCCAACAACCCGATCCGATACGTAGACCCGAGTGGGTATATGTGTGAGGATAAGGGGAATGTTTGGGGAGCGTTATCCAAGCCTCTAACTGCTACACAACGTAGGAATTCTACAGGGACGGTTAATGGTGGATACAACACAAAAGATTATCAGAAGATTCTTATCGGAACTCATGGTAATGTTGGCAGAATACCAAGCGATATCGCTGTTCAACTTCAAGGGAAGATCTACAAGAACTTTAGTGATTTCCAAAAATCTTTCTGGAAAGCAGTATCCAATTCCAAGTATGCTCAAGAATTCTCTTCATACCATAAGGCTAATTTATCCAGAATGAAGGGTGGAAATGCTCCTATTTGCGGATAAAATCCAGCAAACCGGAACGGCTTGGCCTCAAATGGTGTATAATATTCACCACAAAACTCCTATTAGTAAAGGAGGAGCTGTTTTTGATTTGGACAAACTTGTTAATTATTGCTCCTCGTACATATGCAGAAATTTTAGAAGTTAATTACCATGGTTTTACGGGTTCAAACGAAAATAACGATTAGGAGAGGAAGACATGAATATAGAACAAACACCATTTTTTAGGTTTCAACCCTATGCATACACAAATGGTATTTTTGAAGTCAATCATGAAAAGAAACATTGTTCTGTTTGCAAAAATATTAGCGATTATATGTACTATGGTCCATTTTATAGTATTGAAGATTTGAATGGAATCTGTCCGGCTTGTATCCACAATGGACAGGCTTCAAAAGAATTTAATGGAGTATTTCAAGGAGGAGTGGAATATAGAGGATCATCTCTGTCGGTTTCGTACGATGATACTACAAATAAGTTTTTATATTTTCATGGTTATGATGAAATTTCCTCATTAGAAGAACCCGCAATTGAAGAATTATTATTTAGAACTCCTGGATATGTATCTTGGCAAGAGCCCTACTGGCTAACAGAAAATAATTTCCCTCTTGCCTTTGTGAAGTACTTAACAATAGAAGAAATAAAAGATGACTCATTGTTGTTTAGGGAAGCGTTAGATGAAATCGGTGATAATTATGGTTTTAATACAGATTCAATTTCCGATGATGTAGGGCTGTATTTGTTTGAATCCTTATCAATGGAAGGGAAGTATAGAATGCATCTGGATAATACATGAGTTTACATGTCGGGCTATAATCCTACGCTTAAATTTCTCCATACACAATCGTTAAAGATAAGCGTTTTATTCATGATACACATTATTTATCGTGGTGTAATTAAATGCTTCCATAAATATTATTTTGCCTTGGTTTTATACCAAGGCTTATTTTTTTACTATTATTCTCTTAGATGGGTAATTTATGAACAACTGCGTTGGTATTGTTACATGTGCTGAATCGACTGGTAGAAGTCCGGTATACGGGATGTGGCACGGAGCAACTTGTCTATGACTCAGTAGAAACCGAATTTCCGCCACCTGAAAAGGGACAACGTACAAGCTATGTTGCGTTCAACCGCCACTCGTTTGGAGCAAAGCAGATGTAAATGTTGTACAGTACGGCTACGACCAGGAAGGCTTGCGAAGCAGGCTGGATAGGAATGGAACCGTACGCCATTTCGTGCATGACGGCTGGTATGTCGTCAATGAGTTGGACGAAACGGAGCCGGTGCAGCCATCTTCTATACCTGGTCATGAATGGCTAACACAACTAGACGATCAGAGCGGTGATGCTTATTATGTAAATAATATCCACGGTGACGTAACCAGCTAACAGGGAAACAAGGTCAGATCCTAAACGCGTACACCTATGATGCCTTCGGCAACATGCTGTTTACAAAAGAGCAACGTGTCAATCCGTTACGTTGTGCGGGAGAAATGCAGGATGCGCTGACAGGACACTACTATCTGCGCGCCCGGTTCTATAACCCACTGATAGCTCGTTTCACGCAGGAAGACACGTACCGTGGCGATGGATTGAATCTGTATGCGTATGTCGCCAACAACCCGATCCGATATGTAGACCGAAGTGGGTATGCCAAAGCACGAACCCTAGCTTCTTGTGTGAATAAGGGTGTTAATTATGAGACAAATTCGGATCATCTATCAGAGTTTATAGAAATGCTGATCTTAGTAAATTAGATGAAATATTTTAGGCTGACCCTAGATTATTAGTTGAAATGCCGCACGTAGGAAAAGGAAAACAAAAGGCTATAGGTGCATGGGGCAAAGACAGTACCTATGCTGAGTTATTAGAAAAAAAATTTAAAAGAATAGGTGATTTATTAATGGAAATTCAAGTATCGATGAGAAACTATTTTGAACTTAGATTGCAGCGTTATAATGAAGGTGTAAATTTTTTGTTTACAACAGAATATAACCAGAAAGTTGCATCAATCATTTATCAAGGTGAAATTAATGATGATGGGGAAATTGGATGGAAGCCAGTGGTAAAGAATGAAACTCATAGTCTAGATGCATTAGAGGAGAAATTTAATTGTAAATTCTATACTTCGATATATGATTATTTTAATTCATATTGGTTTGCTGATTTAGATGGGTTCATTGATGGGCGTTATATTAATCTCGAGCCAGTTTTACCAGGAATGGAATTGAATTCATTTGAAAAAAAACTGCAAGGTTACAAGAATAACCATAAAAACAAATTGGAATATGTGCCGATAGGAATAGAAGGTAATGGTTTGGTTGTTGTTGTGAATAATCACAATGGAAAGGTGGAATTAGAAGATTTTGAAAGAGGTGAATTTACAGTATTGTCAAATAACTTAGTCGAGTTTATTTCTTCTTTAAAAATGAAAAAGTAATCCAGACTTCTATATCTATAAAGAGGTAACTTATAAAAACAAGTAGATTTGGGTTTAGGGTTTGTCACAATGGAAGTAATCTAAGGGTACTAACAAGAAGATATTATCATTTAACAGATATAGTTCAACTCGATAAGATTGCGCAGGTTCGTTATGTTGGGATACACAATGTGGAGAAGAAAATTGGTATTTGGGGGAACGATTCTATGTATGCTGAACTATTACAAAAATTTATTAAGTAGGTGGACTGAAAAAGATGATAATCAGATCAATGGAAAACTATTTTGATAGGTATATCACTACTTGGAAAGAGATTAACGGAACTTTGCCCCAAACCTCTTGGTTGGGAGAAGAAGGACAGAGGTTGTATGTTGGTGAAAAAGATAAAGAAGGCTATATTAGCTGGTTGCCAACCAAAAAAGATGATACTACAAGTTTCCATTCTATTGAACAAAAGTTTGATATAAGATTTAATGAATCAGTAGAACAATATTATAACTCGTATTATTTCTTTCAAATAGCAGGTTGGGTTAAGGAGTATAATATAAATCTTAATCCTGTCATCCCGGAGAGTGAACCGGAAACCTTTGTACAAAGACTTTCAAACTATATAGAGGAACATAATGGTGAAAATAATTATATTCCCCTGGGGATAGAATCTAATGGTCTAGTAGTTGTGCTTAATAATATCTCAGGAGAAGTGTGTTTAGAGGACTTTGAAGCAGGAAGGTTTGAACCTTTAGGTTTAAGATTAGATGAATTAATTTTAATTTGAGTTTCGGTAATTAATAATATTTAGTATGAACTTAAGGAGTAAATTAATAATACTTCTTAAGTTCTTTCTAATTTTGCATATTCCTAGACATAACAGGAATAGACAAAAAGGAGTTTTATGCACATTGTAGTTCGAATGGAGATAACAGGGCAAAAGACTATGCTGATTTCTCGTTAAAGCCACCTAAACCAAAGTGGTGGAAATATAAGGAAAATAGATAATGGTACGGAGTATAAAAGACTGGATAAACTAAAGGATCCTTCAAAAGCCCGTGGAAAAATTAAATTATTCACTGAAATAGATACATGTGCAAGCTGTAGCAGGATTATTAAGCAGTTTCATAAGGGTTATCCCAACATTGATATTGGGGTAATCCATAATGGTGATAAGATAGTTGAGCCATAAGAAACTTATTGGGAGGACATAAAGTGAAACGAAATTATGAGGCCTTATTTGGAGCTTTCTATGAAAACTATTTTTATCTTAAAAGTGAGGGAATGAGTGGTCCTGAAGCTCTTGCTTGCACATGTGAGGCATACTTCGGTATGGATGAAAGAGGTGAAATGGAAAAAGCAGTATTGTCTATTGCGGAAGGGAGAATTCATTTAACACATTCGAAAATTTTTGTTAAATCGAAACAAAAGATAATTGATGCATTAAATTCTCTAGATTTAAATAATTTACAACATGAAATAGCTCCAGATGATTATCAGGACATATTAGAACGAAGAGATATGGTGCTTGATGGAATTGAAAGTATACCTGTAGATTATAGTCCGAATACAAGATATTACTACTTTGAAATAGAAAAGGAAGTTAAAAATTACTTTGGGATTTTATTCAATGAGAAGAAAGATGCAATTGAGCTTGTTGAGGAAATAATGGAACGATTCGAGCGTGAATGTAGGAGCACATTAAGTGAAGAAATAGTTGTTAGAACAACACTTGCAGAACTACTTATCAGATATAGAATTAATGCTAAAGGGGAGTTTTTGAAAATAAAAAATGAATTAGAGCAATTCGATATGAATGATGTGGGGGAACAATTGTCGGAAAATGAAAAGTTGGATCTTTCTATGCGAATTAAGGAAGTATTAACTAAACTTCAAAATTATAAATCATGAGTACCATAATCGTAAAATTGAATCATAAAATCCGATAGCAGGTATGATGAGAAAGCCACCTAATGAGGGTCTGATGATCTTGCATCTCCTCCGCCAAAGTATTTTCCGTATTTTAGTTCTGATGACACTATCTTATAATATAACTAAATTTCAGGAGGACAGCTAGTTGAATCAGATATTTGAAGATGCCAGAACCGTTATAAGAAACATTAATTGGGAAAATGAAGAACCTAACAAACCTTCACATGGAATATTATTATATGAGTTTTTTAGGAGATGTTCTCATTTTTATGATTTTATAGATCAAGAACCTAAGAAGAGACTTGCAGTGTTTAGTGCAGCAGATATTTGTGATATAAAATTGCCAATTGAAATTTATGAATACTGTGATGAATTAAACGAAATTAAGGAAGAGTGGTTAGTCAAATCAGTTTGTAAAAACTATTTGGAATGGGCATATTTATCTGGTGAAAACGAGTCGATAGCACTTGAGTTCCAAGGACTCTATGCTCCAATTATAATGTTGTTTAGTAGAGGCGGGAGGATAAGATACCATAATGGAGAGTTAACCTACGGAAGGACTGCGCGTTCTCGAATTGTTTCTGTAGAAATGAGCACGGCTGAACCAATGGATATTAATGAAAATAGTCTGGATAAACTCGACAAAAATTGGGATGAGACAATACAGCAATAATCGTAAAAGTGGTTTTAGAAAACTATCAGTTGAAAAGTTATTATTTATTTGAGTAGGTCTGGGATATGAGGATAAGGCAGTATGTGATCGGAAAAGAAGTAAGCAAAGATGACTGATTAGAAATATTAATGAGAAATTAAAGCTCATACCAAAAATTGAAGTTAAGAAAGTAGTAGTTGATGATGAGGACTTATATAGGAGTTGCTTTGTTACCAGTAGCTGTTCTATTTTCTGTTGACTTTCTATGTTTAGATTTTCGTGAATCAGCTAAAGGAGGCATAAAGAAGTATGCTATTTATTCCGAATTTTGTTTTTGAGAAAGAAATACCTATAAGCATTATTGAGAAATACAGATCGAAAATTCCTGTTGAATTAATTGAAGTATGGAAGGAATATGGACTGGGTAGTCTTTCCAATGGATATCTGAAGATTATTAATCCTGATCAGTATATAGAATTACTACAGTATACATATAGTCGAGCAAATTTAGCAATTCCTCTATTTACAACAGCAATGGGAGATATATTGATTTGGGAAGATGGATACTTAATGGCGCTTAACTTCAGAAAGTATGAAGTAAATGTTATAGGGAAAAATTTCAAGTACTTTTTTGGGGACATAAATGATGAATATTATTTGAATAAGGTTCTTGACTGGTATCCCTATCTTGAAGCGCTTGAAAAATATGGAGAGCCTGCTTACGAGGAATGTTTTGGCTATGTACCTCTTTTAGGATTAGGTGGATCAGAGGAAGTTGAGAATTTAAAAAAAGTTAAATTTATCGAGCATATATATATAATCAATCATTTTATGGGACCAATGGACTGAAAATAAAAAATGGGGACCGATATAAATGTAGGAATGATATCAGAACATATTGAACAAATGAAGAAGTCAAATGATTATTCAGGAGTAGAAAATAGAATAATATAGTATTTATAAGGAGGGTTTAAATGGAAAGAGAAGCTAGTATTAATGAGTTTGAGTTGCATAAAAAGTGGGTTAATACGATTGGCAAAGAAGGCAAAAAGTTAAATTTAGATGAAGTGGATTTAAGAAGTTTAGATATATCCGACAAATTGGTTGAACAAGCTCATTTAATAGAATGTATTTTTGATGGCCTCAAATTAAAAGATATAGATTTTCATGGATCATTATTATGTTCATCAACTTTTAATAATGCCCATTTAGAAAAGTGTGATTTTTACAAAACAGATTTGAGATACACAGATTTTTCTAACTGTGTCATTAAGAACAGTAGATTTAGTAAAAGTGATTGTTGGGAAGCAACATTCAGAAATGCTGAATTAATAGATTGTAATTTGATTAATGTATCTTTCTACTTAACTGATTTTAGAAATGCTAAACTTGAAAATATAGATATAAGTGTAGCGACATTTGAAGAAACTTTATTTAGCGGAGTGACATTGAAAAATATTAGAGGAATAGAAGAAGCTCATTTTGCAAGTATTAATATCGGTACATTGGAAAAACCTATATTGTTGAAATCTGAAAGTGCAAGGGAATGGATGTTAGAAAAATGTGAGTAAGCAATAATTAAAATCACAAAATCAACATTGTCAGAAAGCAAGCTATCCGCAGTAATGAGTCGGCTTTGTCCTTGTTCAGGTCTTAGAGGTTTATTAAACAGACCCATCTGGTACGGAAGAATGGGATGTTCACAGCTAAGCAGACTTAACCCATGTAGCATCCTTATAGAGATTTTATCATTTGCTTTGTACGCATATCGATGCTTTAATTTAATAGCTCTTTCGTTACAATGAATAGGTTGATTATGGTCAGTTATGACCGTAATTGACCTGTTTTTGTTTTCTTGCGTTTTTTGAATTTACTAGCAACTTAGAATACGACGCACCGATAGAGAGAATTTCAATTAGACCAGACTCCTTTCAAATAGCTTATCAAATAGGTGACAAAAGACCAATTACTAAAAGAATATTAAATCAATCAGGAGGTTAATAATGGAACAAAAGATGAATCAATTGTATAGAACAATTGCAGAAATCATTGATCAAATGATACCAACTAAATGGGACGATTTTTATTTTAATGGAGAAGTGGAAAATGGAGAAGGGGGAGTCTACTTTTTCTTTAAGCCTGAGAATGAGAGTGGGTATATTTATTCTCTTGATATTCCAAATGTATACAATGTAAATCCTCATGAATATACACATTTGGAGACTAAATTGTTTGCAACTGCAAATGATTTGAAGAATCTGTTTTTGGAGAATGAACAAGAGCCTTGGTATTCAATAACTATGAAACTTACTTCTGCAGGGAAACTGAATATAGAATACGATTATACAAAATGGGGAAAATCCAATTTTGGTCCTTCAGACAGGTTAGAGTATTGGGAAAGTAAGTATTTGAAGCATATTCCTAAGGATGAGATTGATAGAATTAAAATAGAAAAAATGAAAGAGTTTGAAGGAGAGAAATAAACGTCCAAGAAAGTGGAACAAACCTCGTTATGGAGGAGGAATTAAATTTATTACAATTTCAACAATAAGACCGTACAATACAACCAACAAACCAAACACTAAACTATTCAAACACTTGAAACTTACAAAGTTCTTTCTAGCTTGTCTTCTGAGTAGGAATGGGTAGGAAAAATATTTAGGTTTACATCCTGAAAAAGAAAAGAACAAACAGTTCGTAAAAAAATATTTAAATAGTCTGGGGCATATGAATAATATTCGAAAAAAGTTCTTGAGTAATTAAAATACAAAAGATGGAGAGAAATGATTGATGGAAAATTTTAATCAGGCAATTAAACGTATTTCCTTAATAAATTGGGGTTGTCTTGGAGAAAAGCAAGCAAGATCACATGTTCACTTGGGTAAAGAATACTTAAGAAGAGCAACAATATTTTTTCAATATTATCCTGGTCCGTGTAGGTATCCTTTTATTATCATTTCAAATTCGATAACTAAGTCACAAGTGAGCGTTGATGAATTACAAATACTAAAGGATATTGACAGTAGTTATGCTAGAGAAATTGCTACCAGTTATCTAGAGTTAAACGCACTCATTGATGAAGGAAATCAAATTGCTATTGATAATAAAGATTTGTTTGAGCCAGCAGTAAAGCTATATGAAAGAGGTGGCTATTTCTTTTTAAGGGCAGGCTATTTAAATGTAGCTGGTGCTAGTGATTTTCTTTCGCTTGCAAATCGAGTTAAAAGGGAACCACTTGATATAAGTGATGAAGCCTTGGACGCACTTGACAATGGACATGTTGATTAATTTATGGATTTGTTCGGATTTTAAACAACTTACAATACTAATACAAGATCGTAAAATATATCAACAAATCCAAGACTAGGCTATTCAAACATCTGGATAAGCTTTTCAAAAGCTTTTTCTCACTTTAGTTATCAGTAGGAATGAGCTTCTTCATGCTCAAAATCAAAGGAACACGAAAAATAGAGAATCTAGTGGGTGTATGTTAAAACATGAGAATAGGAAGTGAAGCATATGAGAATGGATGTTAATACGATTGTCGTTCCATTACCAAGCGATGATTTATTAGATGCAGTTGAGCGAGGTTTAGGAGTTTCATTTCCTGAATCTTATAGGAACTTTATTAAGGAACATAACGGAGCTGTACCAATCACAAATATGTTTAGTATGAATCAGCAAGAATACATAATAGAAAAATTTCTATGTATATTGAGTGACAGTGAGTTTGATCCTATTAGTGGATGGTATGATGTTGAAGTTATTATTACACAAATAGGTGACAGGTTAACTGATAATGAAGATTTAGTGGGGATGCATGTAATTCCTATCGCATCACTTTTTTCGGGAGATTTTATTTGTTTGGATTATAGAGAAACTGCAGAGCCTACTGTAGTTATTTGGTTCCATGAAGAGTCGGAAGAGTATTCTCCTCTAACACAAATAGTGGCCAAAAACTTATCAGAATTTTTTGATATGCTATGAGTAAGGTCACTCTAGTCATAGTAATAAGCGAGATAATTGATGGTGTACCTATCTAATGAACGTGAGAAAAACCAATAAGGAAGTGGCCCGATGGAATTTGAATATCATGTAACCATGAGTGATCTGAAACAGGATGAGAAAGAGACCTTTATCAACATTTGTAATGAACAGAACGTGAAACCCGTATTGATCGTCTTGGACCAAGGTGAATATATTAATCAACCGATGATCACTGGCATTGTACATAGCGTGGATTATGAAGAAGTGAAGAACATTATTGAAGAGGTTACTGCGAAGTTTCGGGATAACGGATTCACAGTTGTTCGGACGAAGGTGGAAATTCCGGCTAAGGAAGAGACGTATTTTAATCAGCCGATGCTGGCGCAGTCCAAGCCTTATTTTGAATGGCACGGTAAAGTTTATGTTGATGATGTGGGCACGTTGAAGCAGTTATGCGCCCAATCAGGCGGACATATCTCACGGAACTCGCTGAATGCGGATGGAAAAGTGAGATTTGTAACCGTCCGGGAATATGAGAGTGCAGAACATTTTTATTGTAGAGTGAAAGAAATACATGACATTTTGCAAATGAACAAGATCCAATTGTTAAAACAGCAACATGAACTGTGCATCTACGATAGCAGAGAAGAACTGGATCGTGGATGGATCTAATCGGATGTTGAGTACGATGAATGGAGGAGGAGAACGATGTCCGGAAAAAGTGTACAATTACATACCTTGAATGAGGATGAGAGATTCATTGTTGTGTTGGAAGCTCTATTGAAGCGTGCCTCTCTGGTGAATAGTCCATTTGTATTAAAAGGAAGCTTATTGACAAGACAGTATTTGGATAATCCCAATGTTCGTTATGTTGACGACATCGACTTTCTGTATACAGGTAGAATTGAGACTGAGGACCAGGCCAATGAAATATTTACAGACTGGATGATCCGAGTAACGGAGATGGACCTGAATGACGGTATCGTATTCCGAAGCTTTCGGGAGAATGCCTTCTGGCGCAGAATAGACTACGCCATGGCGGATGATTTCCCTACGGTGAACACAGAGCTTGCCTTTTATATTGATAGTGAACCAAGGGTCGAAAATGAGTATAAAGATGAGGATGAGCTACATCTGGATATATCCTTTAACCTCGACTTGGATGAGAAGCCTGTTGCTCTAGCGTACCAACCCATGGTCGGAGAAGCTTTTGTCGTTCCTTATACTGTACCACTCTCCATTCAAATTGCATGGAAACTGCATCAAACGATAGTGAGGCCCCGCTTCAAAGATCTGTACGATTTGCAACATCTGTTGTCTAACCCATCCTACGATCAGCAGGCGCTCAAAGAGACATTACAGACCCTGGTCAACGAGTGCAGTATGGACCCGGCTATTACGAGAGCGGATATGAAAAAGGTGCTGGTTGACGATCTGCATGATGTGTATGCGAGGTTTAATTATGATTATGACCTGCAGTATTATGCTGGAAGCCGCAGTCCTGAAGTCTATTTTATGGAGTTTGTTTCGGAGCTGCGCCAAACGATGAATCACGCCGGGATTAACAATGACGCATATGAGCATTTACCAAACTGCTCTACGCATAAATAGAGATTTTCACCTTTGTAAAAGTGAATCAAAAAAAATCTGGGGATAACAACGATCAGAAGCATGCTCTGTCATCGAAGTGGCAAGGTTAAATATTCTTTAGTTCATTCTGCATAGTATGCTGAATCATTGATTGTTTATCCACAAATGAATTTGAAACGAATACCCTATCTCCGATACAATGTTCTCATAGAGTCTGAGAGATGGATTAAATACGGCTCAGAAATGGAGAAAACCAATATGACTGAATTTATCAACGCTGACGATATTAATGACGTAATCCTGGCTGCGGCGGCAAATGAGCTGGAGCAGATGGTGGACAAAATGTGTGAGCTGATTGGTACGCCTTTGGAACAGACGACAGAACTGGAGCGTCAGGTGATGGCTGCTTTTGGTTTTGGTGCGGTGTATGGCATCACTCATCGGGATCAGCTGGCAGAGCCGCAGGCGCATGCCTTGAGCATTCGGATGCTGATTAAACCGTTTAATTACAGTGAGCAACAGGCCGTCGATTTTGCAGATGACCTGATACGGGTAGCTTCCGACCGTGAAGTTCATCCGGTGATGAACACGATTATTCATCGCGGGATCGATGGGCACCATCAATTCAATCAGGAAGACGATGAAGGGTTGGCCCGCAACATTCAGGAGATTTTAACAGCGGTTCAATCGCATCAATAGACGAGTTTTATTAGATTTGGGGAGTGATCGCATTGGATCTGATGAAATTAAGCAAGGAACTCTCATACGCTCTGCGACATGCCCCGTGGGAGTATGAGCTGGAGCTGGACGAAGAGGGCTGGGTGGGAATCTCGCAATTGCTGGTGGCTTTGCATGAAAGTCCGCAGTGGAAGGAAGTGACGGAAGACGATCTGGAGCAAATGATTCAAGCCTCGGAGAAAAAGAGACATGAGATCTCTTCAGGACGTATCCGGGCATTGTATGGACATTCGACTCCGCACAAGATATCCAAGTCCCCTGCTGAGCCACCTGAAACCCTTTATCATGGTACCCCGGCACGCGCAGTAAATTCTATTATGGAACATGGCTTACAGCCGCGGCAAAGGCAATATGTACATCTGTCCGCAGATATCGATACGGCCACTCAGGTGGGACGAAGACGTGATGATCAGCCTGTCATTCTGAAAATCAATGCTGCTCAAGCGGCCATAGATGGAATCCTCTTTTATCATGGAAACGAAAATATCTGGCTGGCCGATCATATTCCTGCACGATATATTCTTGAGTCATGAGCGATGAACCGTTGTGGAAATCACAAATACCTACATCGAATTGCAGTCGCAATTACTGGGTTGAGTGTAAAGTCATCCGTTCAAGTTGTATATCGTTGTATTGATCGATAGCTATACCAAAAAGGGACACATCCAACATTCGTTGGTGTGTCCCTTTCTCATCTCCAAAACTTACTTGCCTACAATTGCTTTGATACCTTCGCTTAGTGGCTGAGCCGGACGGCCAAGCAATGTTTCCAATGTATTACTTTCTACAGCCAGTGCGCCTTCACGGATGGCACTTTGCATATCAACGAGCATTAATACGACAAAGTCCGGTAGACCTGCACCTTTCATGATGTCAGCGTAAGCGGCATCGTCCACGTTTTGCACGTTGATTTCCTGTCCAAGCACTTCACCAACAATGGCTGCCAGTTCAGCTTGCGTGCGCAGTTTGCCGGACAATTCATACACGGTATTCTCATGTCCTTCCCCTGCAAGTACAGCTGCAGCAGCATGGGCATAATCACTGCGTGTAGCCCAGCCTACTTGGCTGTCGTTGGTGGCATGAACCCAAGGTGCGCCTTGCGTAGCTGCTTGCACGCTTCCTGCTTCATTTTCCAGGTACCAGTTATTGCGTAAGAGGGAATAAGGAATGCCAGACTCACGAATAGCCTGTTCTGTAGCGCGATGTACTTCAGCCAGGGAAAGGGTGTTTTTCTCTGCCTTCACAACGCTTGTATAAGCGATGAAGCCCACGCCTGCTTTCTTGGCAGCATCCACGGCAGTCTGATGTTGGCGAATACGCGTTTCATTGTCACCATCGGTAGAGATGAGCAACAGACGGTCTACACCGGCAAAAGCTTTCTCCAGCGTCTCCGGTTGATCGAAATCACCGTGACGCACCTCAACGCCTTGAGCGCGGAGTGCTTCCGCTTTCTCCGGATTACGTACACTGACTGCCAAATCCTTGGCAACATCCGTTTTTAACAATGCCTCTACCACCAGTGAACCTAATTGACCTGTTGCGCCAGTAACCAAAATTTTCATCTTCTTTTCCTCCTATGATATGTGTTTTGTTTGCATATGGATGTAATCAATAATGTTATAATAGGTGTGATTACAACGGAAGGGTTAAAAAAAGCTCACTATGAGCTTTTTTTATTCAGAGACATGAATCTGATCCATCATCTGCTGTATCGTTACACGATTCAAGCGCTGTTCCATGGCTGTCTGAGCCTCAATGAGTTCGGCACGTAAGGTGTGTTCGATCATATTGCCAACCGGACATTTCGGGTTCGGATGTTTGTGAAAGTTAAACAATTCCCCATCCTCCACGACCTCAAGCGCTCGATATACATCGAGAAGGGTAATGTCTGCCGGGTCTTTCAACAAGGAAGCACCGCCCACACCGGGTCTGACGTCGATTAGGCCAGCTTGTTTCAGCTTGGACATGATCCGCCGAATAATTACGGGATTTGTATTCACACTCTGCGCGATCACATCTCCGGTGCATTCATTGGGCATAACAGCGATCAGGGACAGGGTATGAACCGCAATGGAAAAGCGACTGCTGATTTGTCTCATGGATGATCACCACCGTTGTAACCATAATAGTTACAAAATGAGTTGTTGTCAAATCCTATTTTTTTATATTTCTTGTTAAGTGAAGTCTGGCATGCTTTAAATATTTTTTAGCTGGCTTCTCTAACTGAATCTAGCGATATAAAATAGAAAAATATGTTTTAATTGACAAATAAAAATGGAGTTATATAATCGGGCTAGATGTCTCGTAGTGAAATGCATTGCATTGGTTTGGAATAATCTCTATGAAGGGAGCCGGATATGATGTTTGCCAGATAAATAGGAACAGCCTGTAGATGAGAGGAGCCATGTTCGTTTATGCTACTACGAATGCTGAGAAACGATATAACGAGAAAGAAAGGGATTACGGCTGCATTATTTATTTTTGTACTGCTGGCCGCTTTGTTGGTATCTTCAGGGTCACGAATGATTATGGAACTGACAAGTTCCATCCAATATCTGTTCTCTGAATCCAAAACACCGCACTTTGTACAAATGCATGCCGGAGAAATCGATCAGGCCAAAGTAAACACGTGGGCTGAAGAAAATGCGATGGTCCAGCAACATCAGATTGTGGAAATGGTCAACATTGACGGATCGAATCTTTTTCTCGGAGCTGAGTCTGAAAAGAACAGCGTTATGGACATTGACTTTGTTACACAGAATCAGGGTTTCGATTATTTATTGAATCTGGACAGTGAGATTATTCATGTTAACGATGGCGAGATCGCGGTTCCGGTATATTACATGCAGCAAAATAAGCTGAGCTTGGGCGACCAGGTTCGGATCGATAATGGTCAATTTGTGGGTTCTTACACCATCGTTGATTTTGTCCGTGATGCTCAGATGAATCCATCGGTTGTGCACTCCAAACGTTTTATTGTGAGTGATGGGAATTTGCAGGAACTGAAGCAGAGCATCGGAGAGATGGAGTATCTCATTGAATTTCGGTTGACGGATCCCGTACTGACGAGTGAATTTACTCAGGCTTACCAAAATGCCGGACTTCCCAACGCGGGTCCAGTCGTAACCTATGGGCTGTTTCAGGTATTGAATGCCATGACCGACGGAGTCATTGCAGCCGTCATTATTCTGGTCAGTCTTGTGCTGATTCTGATCGCGATGCTCTGCATCCGATTCACGATGCTTGCGACCATCGAAGAGGATTATCGTGAGATTAGTGTCATGAAAGCGATAGGGATTGCAGAGAAGGATATCAAGAAACTGTATCTGATGAAGTATATATTTATGGCCGGATTAGCTTCCGTGCTGGGTTACATTGCATCACTTGGCGTTAACAGACTATTTGTTTCAAATATCATGTTGTATATGGGAAAAGCCCCTGCAACCTTGTTACATTTTGCGATTCCGTTAGTAGCCGCCGGTTTGATATTTGCAATGGTGGTTCTGTTCTGTCGAACAGTACTACGGCGCTTTCGTTCCATCTCCGCGGTGGATGCACTCCGTACCGGGAGCCTGGGAGATACACAGATCGTCCGAAACCGGCTCAGTCTGTCCCGCAATCGCTGGTCTTCCGTACCTGTCTTTCTTGGTCTGAAGGAAGTCATACAGCGAATCAAGATGTTCCGATTATTGTTATTCGTCTTTGTAGTCAGTTCATTTATCATGATTGTGCCGGTCAACTTCCTGAACACTTTACAGGCGCCAAGCTTTATTTCCTATATGGGTGTTGGACAAAGCGATATTCGCATTGACTTGAGGCATACAGACGATGTAGAGCAGCGTTATACCAATCTGGTAGCTCAGATCCAAAATGATAATGACATCAGAACGTATTCCCCATTGGTGACGAGTCAGTTCAAAATTAAGAATGCAGAAGGGAGTTACGACAATCTGAGTGTAGAAACTGGGGATTTTAGTATTTTCCCATTATCCTATGTTAGCGGGAATGCGCCGACAACCGGGAATGAAATTGCTCTATCCGATGCAAATAGCAGTGAGCTGGGCTTGAAAACAGGCGAGCAGCTAACTTTGCTGGTTAATGGCAAAGATCAGATGATGACGGTCAGTGGCATATACCAGGATGTTACGAATGGTGGGAAAACGGCAAAGGCCTTGTTACCTTACAACAAGGATAGTGTGTTGTGGTACGTGGTCAGTTTGGATCTGAAAGATCGTGGGGACATGCCCGCCAAAATTGCTGAATATGAGACGTCTTTCTCTCCAGCCAAAGTAACCGATCTTCAAGGTTATCTGGATCAAACACTAGGCGGAACCATCCAACAATTAAAATTGGTGACGATGCTGGCTCTGGTCATCGGTGTCTTCATATCCATTTTGATTACATCCCTGTTCCTTCAGATGTTAGTAGCCAAGGACAACAACGATATTGCTGTACTAAGAAGTCTCGGCTTTGCCTTGTCTAAGATCAAGTTGAAGTATGTCGTGATGTCACTTGTCATATTGATCGTGGGAGTTGCAGCTGGGACGATATTATCCAATACGTTGGGCCCGTTGTTAGTCAGTGGCATCATGTCAACGTTTGGTGCGTCGAATATTGTTTTTATTGTTAACCCGTTGCAGGCATATATTTTGTGTCCTCTACTACTTGCAGGCACGATCGTACTGACGGCATGGATTAGCATCCAATCGATCAAGGAAACGAGTATATCCAAAATGATTGTGGAATAGGGAGGGTTAACGATGACTACTATACTAGAAGCCAAAGATGTGAATAAATCCGTAGCGCTCGGCGAAAATGAAGAACATAGCATCCTGAAAGATATTAACCTTCAACTAAAAAAAGGAGAATTTGTTTCCATCATGGGGCCATCTGGCTCAGGCAAGTCTACCTTACTGTATAACATAAGTGGCATGGATCAGATTAGTACTGGAAGTGTCTATTTTAATGGCAAAAAAATATCGTCATTTCAAGAGAGTGATCTGGCAAGTCTACGTTTGACGAAGATGGGGTTCATTTTTCAAAATATTCATCTGCTCAAGAATCTGAATCTGTTGGACAATATCGTACTTTCTGCATATCTGGCCAAGAACAGCAACAGAGATACGATTAATACACGGGCGATGTCACTCATGAAAAAAATGGGGATTGATGAGCTGGCTGAGCATAACATCACCCAAGCTTCGGGTGGGCAGCTGCAACGGATCGCCATCTGCCGTGCGTTGATTAATAATCCGGATATTCTATTCGGAGACGAACCGACAGGAGCGCTGAATTCCAAATCAACGTATGAGATCATGGATATTCTGGGCGATATTAATACAGCGGGTACAACCATTCTGCTCGTAACCCATGATGTGAAAGTTGCTGCTCGATCGGAACGTGTGCTGTTTATGATGGACGGTAAGCTGGTGGCAGACAAAAATATCGGTAAATATGCAAGAGAACGTCTGGATCTGAAAACAAGGGAAAGCCATCTGGCGCAATGGTTAACTGAAATGGGGTTCTAAAAAAAGAACTTTATGACTACAATAGACCGACAGTCGGTCGATGTATCGGAGGCCAGAATATGAGATTGATTAAAAATCCAGAAGAACGCAGGAACGAGATTTTGGATGCTGCGGAGATTCTATTCGTGACCAAGGGATATACCAAAGCAACGGTTATGGATATTCTTCAGGCGTGTAACATTGCCAAGGGCACATTTTATTATTATTTTCAGTCCAAAGAAGAGGTCATGAACGCCATCGTCATGCGTTTTATTCTGAGCGGGGAGGCATCAGCCAAGTCCATCGTGTCAGATCCCAAGTTGAATGCCCATGACAAGATTTTTCGCATCATGATGGCGCAGAATCAGCCTGACGGCAAGAAGCATGATCTCATTGAGGAATTGCACAGTGTTCATAACATTGAGATGCACCAAAAGAGTCTTGTGGAGACGGTGATTCGATTAAGTCCCATCTTGGCTGAGGTGGTGGAACAGGGAATTCAGGAGGGGGTGTTTCATACGCCTAATCCCAAGGAATCCATCGAATTTCTGCTCGTATCTTCCCAATTTTTACTTGATCGAGGTATCTTTCAATGGGAGGAGGAAGAACTCCAAAAAAAGGTTGAAGCATTCACGCATATTATGGAACGTGTTCTGGGAGCAGAAAAAGGAAGCTTTGCTTACGTCACTCGTCTTTATTTTCCACGTCAAGCTTAGCCAAAAAAGGAGTATCATCCATGGAACAAACGGTTCAAAAATCATTTAGGAAGTTTCTAATTGTATGGTTCGGTCAGCTCATCTCCATGATTGGGATTGGACTTACGGCTTTCTCCCTGGGGGTGTATGCCTTCGAAAAAACGAATACGGCAACAAGTGTTGCATTGATTACCTTGTTTACGTTTCTGCCAAACATTCTGCTTCGACCGATTGGAGGTGTACTGGCCGATCGATTCGACCGTCGAACGATGATGATTATCGGCGACCTGGGGTCGGCGGCCGGGTTGGTTTTCATTCTGTCGATTATGCTCACAGGGGATATTCAGTTATGGCATATCTATGTGGGAGTGGCCTTTAGTTCCGTGTTTTCTGCGCTGCAAAGCCCGGCATATAAGGCCTCTGCCACCGACTTGCTGGATAAGGATCAATTCTCTAAAGGAAGCGGTCTTGTACAGATGGCCGAATCCTCCAAGTTTCTGTTTTCACCGATCCTTGCGGGCATTCTGCTTAGTATAACAACCATTGAAGTCATTCTGGTCATTAATATTCTGACATTCCTGGTTGCCATTCTGGCTGTGCTGGTTATTCGGAAGAGCATGAAGGTTGAGCGAGATGACAAAGAAGACAAAAACTGGATCACTGATATTCAAGAGGGCTGGAGGGAAGTCGTAACCAACAAGGGAGTATTGTTGCTGGTGGTGATTATTTCGCTGGTCACCTTTTATCTGGGATTCCTGGAGACACTCATTGGCCCCATGCTCCTGTCCTTCACGGATGCGAAGACACTTGGTACGTTTCAGTCCGTTAGTGCCATCGGTATGCTGATCAGCAGCTTGTGCATAGGCATTTTTACCATGACGAAGAAATATGCAAGTGTGCTTGTAATGGGATTGATTATGTGTGGTCTGTCCTTCTCGCTTATGGGGATATCCACCAACATTTATTTTATTATCTTCGCAGGTTTTCTGTTTCTGTCATCGTTGCCGTTCGTCAACATGAGTGCAGATGTACTGGTGCGAAACAATATCGCCAACGAAAAGCAGGGCAGGGTATGGGGAATCATTGGTATTCTGTCACAACTCGGATTTATTATTGCGTACAGTTTGGCTGGATTTCTGGCCGACCATGTGTTTAATCCGCTGTTGATGGAGGATGGAGCGCTCGCGTCCTCAGTGGGTCAAATGATTGGAACTGGGCCGGGCAGAGGTATTGCCTTCCTGTTCATTATTGCTGGTCTCTTTGTTATTCTGATCGCATTAATCACATCCCGGTTGAAAATGATCAAATCCCTGGAGCAGAGCACGGATATAACGACTCCTTCCGATGTTGGCGGGTTGGCGCACGATTAATTCGAATCCAACAGCGTAAGCCCTTGTCCGCAGCAGCGTGCGATGCTTCTTCTGTACGAAGAAGTTATTCACACCATGAGCAGACAAGGGCTTTTGTGCTGAGGAGTCAGCAATTTTACTTATACAAGATGCGTTTGTGAATTTGGATTTTCGGTGGAGCTTACCCCTTAACGGCTCCTGAAGTTAGTCCCCCAACAATATATTTTTGCCCAATGAGGAACACAATTAACACAGGCAATGACGTGAGCACAATATCTGCGCTGACCAGATTCCATTGGGCACTGAATTGTCCGAAGAAGTTATATACAGCCAGCGTCATCGGCCACATCTCCACCGTGTTGAGCATATAGAGTGGAGCAGTGAATTCATTCCAGACACTCAGGAAATTCAGGACAAATACCGTCACCAGCACCGAGGTTAACAAAGGCACAATGATTCGCAGAAATAGCTTGATCCCATTACATCCGTCCATGATTGCGGCTTCATCCAGCTCTTTCGGGATGTTAGACACAAACGCATACGTAATGAACAGCGAGATCGGAATCCCCATGGCCGTATAGAGTAGAATCATGCCGAGATGTGAATTAATCATGCTCATCGACTTCATCACTTCCATCAGCGGAATGTAGTTGAGTGGCAGCGTAATGCCAAGAATCAGGAAGAAGTACAGAAACTTGCTGAGCCTCGAATGGTTGCGGGATAGCGTGAAGGCCGAGAAAGCCACGACAAACACCAATAGCAGGGAAGAGGCCCCGGAATGCAACAGACTGTTGAAAAAAGAACCTCCCAAGTGTCCCTGTTCATAGACAATTTTGTAATTTTCGAAGATAAACTTCTCGGGCAACGTCAGTTTAAGCACTTTGGCCTCAGCGTCCGACTTGAATGAATTCAGTACGATGACGACAAAAGGAATCAGGACCACCAGGCTGAGCAGCCAGGCGAGTGCATTTAACCCGATCGAAGCCAATCTTTTTCTCAATCGCATGTTAGTATTCCACCTTTCGATTCATCAAACGAATGATGAAGAAGGAGATGATCGCCATGATAACAAACAGGATGGTGGATAGTGCGCTCCCGAGTCCCCAATATCCTTTGGCAAAAGAGGAATAGACCGCCGTGTTAATGACATCTGTCGCGTTACCGGGCCCACCGTTGGTTAGCACGTATACGGCATCGAAAACTCTCAGTCCGTATGTAATATTGAGCACCGTGGCAATGGTAATGGTAGGCATCAGCATTGGAATCGTGATCCGGAACAGCTTCTGCCCGAATCCGGCGCCGTCAATGGACGCTGCCTCGTAGTAATCGCGGGGAATGGCAAGCAGTCCGGCGATGAACAGCACCATGATGTATCCCATACCTTTCCAGGTGTCCACCGCCATAATGGATGGCATGGCCCAGGTCAGGGAACCCAGCCAGTTCTGGGCGAGAACGTCCAGTCCCATGGAACGCAGGGTCACGTTAACGAACCCGTTGTTGGGGTCGAGCAGACTTTTGAACACGAGTCCAACAATCAGGAACGATAGCACCTGTGGGGAGAAGATAATCATCCGATGCAGATTCGCGGCCTTTACACCGCTGACCAGCAGCAGGGCCAGAAACAAGCCCAGAACGGTCTTGGCGATGGATGTCACGAGGGTGAAGAGGACTGTATTTTTGATAAAAAGCAGATAGGTCGGATCACCCGCCAGAATAGTGCGGAAATGCTCCAGTCCAATAAAGTTCTTCTCCGAACTATAGCTGTTCCAATCGGTGAAGGAGTAATAGATGCCCAGCAGGGCGGGAGCGACAATGAACAGCAGATATAATACAATCGCTCCAGATGAGAAATACCAGGGATAGATTTTGTTCGCATTCATAATCCGTAACACCTTTCCTTCCTGCCAAAATACACAAGCGGGCAAATGCCCGCTGCATGCAACGCTGTTCAGCGTTTATGTTCATCTGAAAGATAGGCTGTTATTGCCACGCTTCATCCTTCAACACTTTGGCTTGTTCAGCCCGGCGTTTATCAATATTTTGCAGAATCTGATCCGGTGTCATTGCACCGGCGAACATACCTGATAAGTCCTTGCCAATATCCATCCATTGTGGATCAATATATTTCACAGCGGCCTGCATGACCGTACCTTTTTCATGATTTTTCTCATAATCAATATAGTCCTGTGTCAGCTTGGGTTCGATTTCCGGCCAGCAGATCGTCAGGTTACCTTCACCTTCATCGAACACACGCTGCAGATGATCATGCTCGGTAATCCAGCGGAAGAATTTCAGCACTTCTTCGGGATGTTTACTGTTCTTGTTACCGAACATCGCAGCCGATCCGCCCGGGTTCACGCCAATCGTCTGATTGTCACCCCATGGCATGACGAAGAATCCCATATTGTCTTCCATTTCCGGATACGCCTCGGACACTTCCTTTTCCGTACCTGGCACCCGCAGTAGCATAGCCGCTTTTTCCTGACCAAACGCTTCAATTCCTGCTTCAACAGTATTGGACAAGAAGTCTTTGCCGAAATAACCGAGATCCGCAAATTCTTGTAGCTGCTCAATGACCGTCTTCAGCTGTGTCATATCTGCCACTTTCATCTCATTATTGTTCAGCTTCTCGTACGTTCCCGCTGTCGTTTGCTCATAGTTAGGCCCCGTTTCGAACAAAGGCAGAACCTGATACCACCCGCTGGCAGGTGCCTGATAGAACGGAATGATGTCTTTATCTTTAATTTTCTGGCTGATTGCCTTGAATTCCGCATAGGATGTAGGAGGCTCAATGCCAAGCTCTGCGAAGATACGTTTGTTATAGTACACATACCAGATTTTCGATGGGGCAAAAGAAACCCCGTATACCTTGTCATTGTGACTGACGGTTGGCAAAATCTCTTCAGACATCCGACCTGTGAATTCCTCATTGGTCAGGTCAATGGCATTTTCCTCCGGTCTTACGTTGGCCGGCATGCTGAGAGGGTCCACATCGACATTGAAAATGTCAGGTGCTTCGCCAGAGGCCAGCTTCACCTTGATCAGGTCACGCCACTGTGCGTCAGGTACGACCTGAAAGTCAATTTTGACACCCGTCTCCTGCTCATATTCCTTGGCCATCGTCTGCATGATGCCTGTACGCGGAATACCGGATTGACTTGTTCCAAACGTGAGAGTCACTTTACCCGAACCTTCAGCACTTTTCCCTGAGTTGCATCCGGCAAGCAGCAGAGTGGAGAGCAGGAGCACACTTGCAAGCGAAAATAGAAATCGTTTTCTCATCATTAAACCTCCCGGAATATAAAGAAAATTGTCACTTGCCGAAACGCTTAATGTAAGCGTATTCTTATGTGGATAACTTTACTGTGAACAAGGGATGTGCTCAATAGACAAAAGCGTTCTGTTGGGTGGACATTTTCGATGGATGTAACCAATATCATCATAGGACGAGGTGTGTGGGGATTGCGGTATCGATTTGGAACGCTTCAGCAAAGTCTGTTTGCCTATTACTCTGCGGTATTTATTATCTTTTCGCTCATTGTGGCGGGGCTTCTGTATGTTTTTCTCGCAAATGACATTCGCCATCGAAGTGAAGAACAGCAGAAACAACTGGGGGTATCGATTGTCGGCAATCTGGATCAGGAAGTGGTGAAAATGAACAACTTCTCCATGAATATCGTCTATTCCAATCTGGTCAAAGAACACTTCAGTCACTACTTGGCACCAGCAGAGGACAGTGAGCAGACACTGACGAGTGATCCGGCATTGTATAAGGATACAACCACACTGATTGATGTCATTCTGGCAATTATCAGCAGCTCCAATACAGCCAAGCAGGCCAATATCTATGATGTGAACGGTAAGATGCTGGGAGCAGGTGCATTCAACGGGCAACTGTCTGTGGATCTGACTCAGCGACCTTGGTACAAGGAAACATGGGAGCGGAGTGGCTGGCGAGTGATCCGTCTGTTAGAGGGGGGATCTTTGCCCATGCCAACAGGGGAGGGGAAATCAGATCAACCCTACATGTCGCTTACCCGGGTATACAAAGATGGCAATTATGTCAGCCAGGGCGTCGTTGAGATTTTGCAGGATGCCGGAACCTTATTCCAGCATTTGAATGATCTGCAGGCGAGTAACGATGAGCTTCGCATCTATGTAGTGGATGAACATAATACACGGTTGTATCCACTCTCTTCGGATGGCGATGCTTCTCAGGCAGGCCATTTCGATGATGTGGACTTGATTCAAAATCTTTCATTTCCCCCTGATACCATGCAAGAAGTAACCGATCCTCTCGATCATTCCAAACAAATGATGACGTACATGACGTCACAGGAGACGGGATGGACCGTTTTAGTCATGCAGTCAAAGCAGTCCCTTTTTGCAAGTCTCAACCGGATGGCTGTGATGTTTATCGGTGCGACGTTAGCTACTCTCATGCTGATTCTGGTCCTCTCATATCTGATCTCCAAACGGGTCACTTTGCCGCTGCATCGCTTGCAGCGCATTATACAGAAGACGGGTGAGAACGATCTGATATCAGGTCAGGGTTCAGCACATTTGTTCAAGCTGGAGCATCCCGGTTCCATCCGGGAGATGGATGAGCTGAATGATACGTTTATCCGGTTGAATCAACAGCTTATGCAGTCCTTTCAGGACAGGCTGGCGATGAAATCCCAGGAGACAGAAGCGAGATTACTGGCTTTACAATCTCAGATGAACCCGCATTTTCTCTACAACAACATCACGAATATTAGCATCATGGCGGAAGAAGGCATGAATGAGCAGATTGTTGCGTTCTGTGGTCATATTGCATCCATGCTCCGTTATATTTCTACTCCGGGAAAGAATGGGGTTCCACTGTCCCAAGAACTGGATTATTGTGAGCGATATCTGGAGTGTATGAAGATTAGGTTTGAGGATGATCTGCACTACGAGTTTCATATTCCGGAAGAAATGCAGGTTATTCAGGTTCCGATGCTGATGGTACAACCACTCCTCGAAAATGCCATGAAATATGGACTGGGCGATACCCCTCCATGGAAACTGAATATTACTGGAGATATGGATGCGGTACAGCAGAGCTGGCAGATCCACGTGGAAGACAACGGGCCTGGCATGGAACCCGAAGCACTAGCCAAGATCATGCATTACATCGAACAATCACAGGAGTGGGAGCGTATGCCTGACCTTGAAATTAACGGCATGGGACTCAAGAATATATGGGTCCGATTGAAATTATGGTATGGCACGGCAGCCCACATGCAGATTACAAACAAGCCTTCCGGCGGTGTCCAGATTACAATAGGTGGTTCCATTCGAAAGGAGCATGACTGAACCCATGACAATCAAATATAGAACGATTATTGTGGAAGATGAAGCCCTGATTCGCCGGAATGTCTCACGCAAATTCAGAGAGTTGGACACCCGGTTCGAGGTGATTGGTGAGGCGCGGAATGGTCAGGAAGCGTTACAGCTCATTGAACATTCCGTACCTGATCTGGTTGTAACGGATATACAGATGCCGGTAATGAATGGATTGGAACTCGCCAAACATCTGTATTTTGCCTATCCGCATGTAAAGATTGTCATTCTGAGTGGTTATCATGAATTCGAGTATGCACGACAGGCGATCAGCTACAAGGTGGAGGATTATCTGCTCAAACCATTGTCGGAAGAGCAGCTTCGTACATTGCTGGATGCGATGGAATTGAAGCTTGGGAGTGCAGTGGATTCCCTTGCCCATGTCAGTGCCGTGCTGGATGAGCAGGTGAAGCCAGAGGACATTGCAGAGGCAGTTAAGCTGTATTTGAAGCAGAATTACATGCATGAGATTACACTCCAGGACATGGCGGGGCAGATGCATTTTAGCGTGGACTATCTGGGGAAGTGCTTTAAGAAAGTAACAGGGGAGACTCCGCTGAAATATATGACAGGCCTGCGAATAAATGAAGCAAAGCGCATGCTCGTTACTCACGAGAATATGGATATCAAGACCATTGGTGGAGCGGTAGGGTATAGTGATTCCCACTATTTCAGCCGGATTTTCAAAAACAAAACGGGCATGTACCCTAGTGAGTACCGACTGCAATTACAGGAACGAAAAAAAGCCCTGTCCATGGATGATGAGCACCACCATGTTGACTTGAGCTGATTACTGGGCCAAAGCTTCTTCGGTTATTTTGCGGATATCAAACGGGGAGCGAATACCTTCATCTATCATGTCGGGGAGAATCTGTTCCAGAAAATACTGCACACAGTGGAGGTCGATATTTTTGATTTTGACTAAAGCATAACGGTACATGACGATAAATTCTTTCTCGGTATTGCCACGTTGGAGCTCGGCAAAGGCTTCGTATACCTGATCCATCTTGTCTGCGACTTCCAGAATCAGTCCTTCGACCGATTGGTCTTTGCCTTCACGCAGCTGTCTGCGGAAAATAGGCTGGAACTCTTCAGGAATATTTTCATTAATAAAATGTTCAACCATGCCTTCTTCCACCTTTTGCAGCATCGAACGTAGCTCCAGTGAATAATGTTTGACTGGTGTTTTGATATCACCGATGAAGATTTCGCCATAATCATGACTGCTGGTGATTTCGTATAACTTCTTCCAATCGATGGTTACTCCATGTTGCTCCTCAATATCTGCGAGTGTTTTGGCGTACTGTACCACTTTCCAGGAATGAGCGGATACGCTGTGTTCTTCGAATTTGAATTTGCCAGGTGTACGAATAATACGTTCAAGATCATTCAGTGACCTGAAGTACGTGTGAATTCCCATATAAGCGTTCATCCTTTGCTGGTAGAGTATAAGTGTGAGTATCCATCGACTATACGCCAGTTATGTCAACTGTGGATTAACGTGGATAACGTCGAAGGTAAAATGAATTTTTAATTTCTCTATATAAGGACGAGAGGATGAAAGGGAAACGTACGAGAGAGTAGCAGCTTATCGACAAACAATAAAAAGCCACGATGTGTGATTGAACGTGAGTTCGGCATCCATCGTGGCTTTAGTGTGTAGATGTTGTGTTACCTAGTGCTACATAAGTGCAGTTGAATCAAAAATTATGCTTTTTTTCGTACCGGCGAAGTATACCAGTACGCCATGCCGACAAAGAGGGCACCGCCGATGATATTACCGAGGGTCACCGGAATCATGTTGTGGAACCAACCTGCCATCGTGATCGTATCCGGGTGGTTCGGCAACAGCCAGGATAAAGACAGTAATGTCATATTGGCAACACTGTGCTCATAGCCACTTGCGATAAATGCGTACAGACACCACCAGATGAGAACAAGTTTGGCGATATCTTCTTTGGAACGTGCTGCCATCCAGATCGCGAGACAGACGAGCCAGTTACAGAGAATGCCCCGGAAGAACAACTCCGATACGGGAGCGGCCATCTTTTTGGCAGAGACGACGAATAACAGATGTTCCGGCGTAGCCGTTTTGAACAGGCCGCTACCGACTATAAGCAGACTGAGCAGGATCGCACCAAGCAGGTTCCCGACAAAGACGAGCCCCCAGTTCTTCAGCGTATCGTTAACTGTGGTTCGGCCTGCCAGTGTGCTCATCGTAAAGAACATATTGTTACCTGTAAACAGTTCCGATCCGGCAAAGATGACCAACGTGAGCGCGAGTCCGAAGGACATGCCCATCAACATGGTTTGCAGTGGTGACTGCGCTGCAAGGAGCGGAGCACCAATACTGAAGATCAGAACGATGCCAAGTCCTACATAGGCACCAGCCATCAAGGCAGCAACCATGTAACGTGGCAGGCTTGCGTTCATTTGATCCCGTTTTTTAACCGCAGCTTCAATAATTCCCTCAACACTTGGTGTATACATCACGGTTTCCCCCATTATTTTGCATCAATCTTCCAACGTTTCAATGGAGCTATATTTCGATCCAGACCTGGCCATTTTCTACCTTCACCGGATACATCTGTACTTGACCGTTGTCCGGTGCTTGCACAAGTCCGGTCGTCAGGTCGATTTTCCAATCATACAGTGGGTCGTACAGATAATGCCCGGACACGATGCCTTCAGCCAGCGGCCCACCTTTAGGGTGGGGGTTGTGATTATCTGCAGCGAAGATGGTACCATCCGATGCAAGAAAGACTGCAAGCTGATGATCCTGGATTTCAACTACTCTTCCGATTCGTGGCAGGAATTCTTCAACTACTCCGGCAGGGAAGTAGGTGCCTGATTGTTTTGTCGTCATCTTAAACCACTCCTTATCTACTTAACATTCCGCCAGTATTGATCTTGCGTGCTTGTTTATGGACGAGCCGATACTTCGATACCATGGAACATTTTACTTTGGCCTTCTTCATTGCGGATCGCTTTTTGCCAAGGCTCTTCAACATGCTCAAGTGCAAATTCAATCCGCTCCATCAACGCTTTACGTTCCTCAAGGTTATCCACGATCACCGACCGAATATGCTCCAGACCCATGCGTTCCACCCACTCGGAAGTCCGTTCCAGATAGTTACCTGTCTCCCGGTAATATTGCATGATGGCTCCGCACAGTTCGATCAACTCTTCATCCGTTTTCACTTTGCACAGGGAATCAGCAAGTCTTGCTTTAATACCGCCGTTACCGCCGATAAAGATCTCCCAGCCGCCGTCATTACCTACGATACCGATATCTTTTGTACATGCTTCTGCACAGTTCCGCGGACAACCGTTAACAGCATATTTAAACTTGGCTGGCAGATCGAGACGTTCGAATTTACGTTCGATGCGAGCACCCATGGCCATGGAGTCCTGTGTACCGAAGCGGCAGAATTGGGAGCCGACACAAGTTTTGACCGTACGCAGCGATTTGGCGTATGCATAACCTGAAGGCATATCCAGTTCAGCCCAGACTTTAGTCAGATCTTCTTTTTTGACACCAATCAAGTCGAGACGCTGACCACCGGTAACTTTGACAGCTTTCACATCATATTTGACCGAAACGTCAGCGATGCGTTTGAGGTCCGCTGGTGTAGTCACCCCGCCATACATCCGAGGTACAACCGTATACGTTCCATCTTTTTGAATATTCGCGTTCATGCGTTCGTTAACAAAACGGGATTCCTTCTCATCTTCGTGTGTGTCCGGTGCAATCATGCCCAGGTAATAGTTGATCGCCGGACGACATTTGGAACAACCTTCAGGTTGACTCCAACCCAGGACATTCATGACCTCTTTGGTCGTTTGCAGTCCTTTTTGACGAATCTCGGCTACGATCTCATCTCGGCCCATAGAAGTACATCCGCATATTCCCTGTTTGGCACCACTGCTGAAGCCATCTCCCAACACATATTGCAGAATCTGTTCCACAACCGGCTTACATCCACCGCAAGAGCGGGTTGCACCTGTACACGCTTTAATTTCATCTACACTGGTAAGTCCTTGATTCGTGATGACATCGACAATGGTTCCTTTGGTTACCCCGTTACATCCACAGACAATTTCGTCTTCCGCCATGGTTTCTACAGATGTTGTTTTCTTATGACCGCCGCAGCCTGTGCCCATGAGCGAACCGTAAAGTTCCTCGGTCATTTCGGTTTGATTTTTGATCAGCTTTTGCAATTCGGCAGAATCCGTAATGTCACCGAAAAGCACGGCACCGACCATTTTATTGTCACGAAGCAGAATTTTTTTGTAAGTCCGTTTCCAGTCATCTTTGTGCGAAATGACGGTGTGCTCTGGACTGTCTATGAATTCACCGGTTGAAAAGACGTCCACACCCGAAATTTTCAATTTCGTGGATACAACAGAACCTTCATAAGGAGCCGTTTCAACCCCGCAGATATGTTTCGCCAGAATCATGCCTTGCTCGAACAATGGGGCAACGAGGCCATAACATACCCCGCGGTGCTCTGTACATTCCCCGACCGAATACACATTCGCAAGTGATGTCTGCATGTAGTCATCCACGACAATACCCCGGTTCACTTCCATACCGCTTTCGCGGGCTACAGCCGTATTGGGTTTAATGCCTACAGCCATGACCACAAAATCAACATTCAGTACAGAATCATCGGCAAAACGAATCCCTTCAACCCTTTCGCCGCCCAGCAGTTCGGACGTTTGCGCACCCATCTTGAAGCGGATACCTTGACGTTCCAGTTCTGCCTTCAACATGGCTGAAGCTTGCGGATCAAGCTGACGTTCCATCAGATCCTGCATCAGATGCACTACGGTAACTTCCATGCCAAGTTGTACCAGACCTTTCGCAGCTTCAAGACCCAGCAGTCCGCCCCCGATAACGGCCGCTCTTTTGTACTGTTTAGCAGCGTCGAGCATCACATTACAATCGGCGATATCGCGGAAACCAACCACACCTTCTTTGTCATGTCCCGGTACCGGCAGAATGAAGGAGTTGGAGCCAGTCGCAATGATGATTTTGTCATAAGAAAAGCGAGTTCCATCTTCAGTCACAACTTCGTGCGTCTCGGCATCGATTCGTGTAACCGTTGTGCCTGTGTGTAGCGTAATGCCGTAGTCCTCATACCAGTGTAGGTCGTTCAGGACGATATCGTCCAGCGTTTTGCTTCCTTCCAGTACATAAGACAACATAATGCGGTTGTAGTTAGGATAGGGCTCTGTGCCAAAAACGGTAATATCAAATCGCGTAGTTAATTTCAAAATTTGCTCAACGGTACTGATTCCTGCCATACCGTTACCAATGATAACGAGTTTCTCTTTATTTCCGTTCATGTGTGTATGCCTCCTTGGATAGACGCTGTACATTACCAACAATTTTAGTGGTTTATATTTGAAATTATACAAGTAGCTGACGACGGTTTATGTGATTTAATTCACTAATAAAGATAGAAGAGTCATAAATATAAGAGTGTGAGCCCCATCACAGAATGTTATATTTTTTTTCATACAAATAAGAAATGCGAACTATTGTTCTTGTTTTGTTTTCGTTGTAAAATCGGAACTGGGCCGTATATGTTCCCTATTTCTTCGAAAGGAAGTTTTTGCATCATGATGGGAAGATCCCACCTGATTATCGGGACAGGCGTATCACTATCTGTTCTGCAGTTAGCTGGTATGCCGGTGACAGCACCGGCAGTTACGGTTGCTCTGATTGGTTCGTTATTGCCTGACATCGATGAGCCGAATTCACTCCTGGTGTCGAGAGCGTTACCTAATAGCCTGATCAGGTTGTTACAGACGATTCTGTTGCCCACAGCTGTCTTCGTGTACTTTTATGTACATGCCAAACCATGGAACCTCTTGCTTGCGATCCTCATTGCGCTCGTGTCATTCCTGCCTTCCCGTTCGCTTCGCAAAGTGCTGATGTTTGCGATTGGACTTGGGCTGGTGTTCTATGGTCACGCGTTCGCACCATGGAATCTGATTGCAGGCAGCTTGTTAATGCTCTGCACTACGCTAACCCACAGGGGGTTGACACACACGCTGTATGGAACTGCAATATGGGCTGGCTTACTGTACAGCACGACTCAGCAGCAGGGACCGGAGATCTGGGTAGCGGGAGGTACGGCATATGCCATGCACTTGTTGGCTGATTCACTAACCAACAGGGGGATTCGTCCGTTACCACCACTCAAGTGGCGCATACGGGCCAATCTGATGAGTACAGGAACCAAGCGTGGAGCCGTTGTGGAGAATGTCTGCATTGTGCTTACCCTTATTTTGGCCTGGATTGCTTTCTCGCCGTTATTTCTGTAATGACCAAATACCAGTCCTGCATAAGGACTGGTATTTTCTATATTATTAATTTACCTGTATCCATGAGAAGAGAGCCATGTGATCAATTCGTTGCTGGAGTGCTGGATAAACCTTCAATATCGGAGGAGCCAAACGCAAATAAAACAATAAGAATAAGTACTATTAACAGTTCGGCAAATCCGATTCCGTCAAACTCGGACATGACGTGTCCACCTCATTTCTTGGCCATTAAGAATTGATTCTCTGCTGAAATGCCTGTATAACATCATTGAGCGTCATATCCGCACCAGTTTCATCTAGGAATTGCACCAGTTTTTCTGAATTCGAGGGTGTGACCTTTTGAAGCGTTTTATATTGACCGACCAATTCTACAACCAATGTAGCCTCACGAAACAACGTGACTGAATCCACTCTCAGCTTTCCGCTCACCAATAGCGCTGCTACAATCAGTTCGAGATTTTTCCCTTTGAGGCTTCCATTAAGGAGGGTGTTAGCAGCATTTGTTTTTTTGTTAGAACCTTTATTTGATTTTCCATTCCTTCCCACTGCCATAACAGGTCCCCCACTGGTTGGTGTTTGGTTATTGATCTTCCATTATCGTATATCTTATGTGTGCGTTCTCCATAACGTTCGACCTATTAATCTAGTTGATTAAACCAAAAAGAGACATCCCGGTCTGATAGGACATCTCTTTTTGGTTCATCATATTTAATGACGTTCCATTTAACTGAACTACGCGTTACTAATTATGGTATTCATTGTTGTCCGATCCAGACCCTTCACCAGCTTCACAATCAGCTCTTTGGCTGCATCGTAGTCGTCTGTATGAATGATGGAAGAAGAGGTGTGAATATAACGGGCACAGATCCCAATAACAGTTGATGGTACACCAATTCCACTCAGGTGAACTTGACCTGCATCGGTACCGCCTGGTGAGATGAAATACTGCATTTTGATCTGATTGGATGAAGCTGTATCTTGAACATACTCCACCATTCCGCGATGGGTAAACATACCTGGATCAAAAATACGAAGTAATGCCCCTTGTCCGATATGTCCAAAGGACTGCTTGTCACCTGTCATATCATTCGCTGCGCTACAGTCTAGTGCGAAGAAGATATCCGGCTGAATCAGATTGGCCGCCGTACGTGCACCGCGAAGCCCCAGTTCTTCCTGTACCGTTGCACCAGCATAGAGTGTGTTAGGCAGTTTTTCCTTGTGCAGTGCTTCAACCAGTTCAAGTGCAAGTCCTACGCCGTAACGATTATCCCACGCTTTAGCCATAATTTTCTTCGGATTGGCCATAGGTGTGAATTCACAGATCGGTACGATCTGCATACCTGGGTGGATGCCCCAAGATTCTGCTTCCGCACGATTGTCCGCGCCAATGTCGAGATACATGGTGTTCAGATCCACAGGTTTGTTACGCTGGGACTCGTCCAGCAAGTGTGTAGGTGTAGAACCTACAACTCCGGTAATGCGGCGATCAGGTGTGATGATTTCCAGTCGTTGAGACAGTACAGCCTGACTCCACCAACCACCCAGTGGACGGAACTTGATCATACCTGTTTCCGTAATGCCCGTAGTCATGAAACCTACTTCGTCAAAGTGTCCGGCTACCATAACTTTAGGGCCGGATTCCTCCCCGCGCAATACACCAAAAAGACTTCCCAGACGATCCTGGACGAATTCCTCGGTATAAGCGGAAAGTTGCTCTTTCATCCAGCCGCGAAGCTCACGTTCAAAACCGGATGCGGAAGGGAATTCCGTTAATGTACGGAACATATCCATCGTTTTTTCATTCATGTGTCAACAACTCCTCTGTTGGTATGTAGTTCAGGTCACAGTAGAACGGCTACCCGCCTGTTGTCCTTTAAGATGTAGTTCAAAAAGTCCACTTTTGATTACGAATCATGCCTAGAGGCATGATCAGCATCGAATATGAAATTCAGCCGAAATAAGCGGGGGCTTACGAAGTATGTTTCCTTCGGAAACATTGTGGTTGCTCACGTAGTTTTCCTACGCTCCGCTACTCCATTTCTAGCTTCATCTCATCTTCTCGGTACTGAAAACCAGACTTTTTGAACATGCACTTTAATATGCTGAGGACTTGTTATTTAACCATTGGTCACATAACAGTATGAACCTTGTGTTAGTGATTGTCCATGTTTATGTCACGTATTTAAGGCATGTTTTGGGCTCGGATCGTGTCCGAATTTCAAGATTCTATCCGCTGTAGTCGCAGTCCTGATGCCACTGAAATGAATATGAATATATGGAGAAGATGTCATCAATTTTTGAAGGTCTTCATGTTTAATATTCGCTTGTCTGCAACAGGAAGGAGCCAGGATATCAGATGAAGCCTCCAGAAGAGGGCACGGAAAAAGTACTGTTTATCGTTCTTTTTATCTTGCTCGTGATCGTTCTTCTTTATTTATAGAACGTAACCTAAATAAGTGTTCAGTCCGGCGTAATCCAATCCTGCTTCCACGGCATGCCCCTGTTGGAAACATATGCTGTCTGTCGCCGGATACATAACCTTCCGATCATTAACAAACAATGAATAGAGGATTACACCCATTGGCATTCAGCCGTAGCTTTGATCCATTTTCACATAGAGGAGGTCTTGTATCTTGCCAGCTCAATCTGCATCCAGAAGCGAAAAAAAAACATCGTCCCTGTCCATGGATGAAAAGGAGTACAAGAAAGTCGCCAAAAAACATGAGCCGCCTCGTCCAATCCTGAAGAACTGCCTCAAGGCATTTCTGGTTGGAGGAACCGTCTGCTTGATTGGACAGGCCATTCAAGAGGCTTTTATGGCCGGTTTCGACATGACATCGAAGGAGGCTTCCAGTCCTACGGTGGCGGTGATGATTCTCATATCGGTTATTCTAACTTGTCTCGGTGTTTACGATAAAATGGCTCAATGGGCAGGAGCAGGAACGGCTGTGCCGGTTACCGGATTTGCCAATTCCATGTGCTCTGCTGCATTGGAACATCGTGCTGAAGGACTGGTGCTTGGTGTAGGGGCCAACATGTTTAAACTTGCTGGTTCCGTTATCGTGTTTGGTGTCGTGGCAGCATTTGTCGTAGGCATCGTTTACGCCTTTCTAGGATTCGGAGGTGGACATCTATGAAGCGATTGGGTCGCCAAACGTGGCAGTTTGAGAATCGTCCACGAATTATTGGTAAAGCGGCAGTTGTAGGACCTGATGAAGGCAAGGGTCCCTTGTCATCTGATTTTGACTACGTCTATGACAATCTTGAGATCGGTGAGAAGACGTGGGAAAAGGGAGAACGCAAACTGCTCGAACAGGCCTCCCAACTGGCTTTGGTTAATGCAAATATCACCAAGGAAGAGCTTCACTTTTTTGTGGGTGGAGATCTGATGAACCAGATCATCAGCAGTTCCTTTTCAGCACGAAAATTGGGTGTACCTTATTTGGGTGTGTTTGGAGCCTGTTCTACTTCCATGGAAACGTTAGCGCTAGCATCTATGATTGTTGACTCGGGAGCTGGTGATTATGTCCTTGCAGGAACGGTCAGCCATAACTGCACGGTTGAGAAACAATTTCGTTATCCTACCGAGTATGGCTCCCAGAAGCCGCCTTATGCGCAATATACCGTCACAGGTGCAGGGTGTGGTGTGGTCTCCCGTTCCGGTGATGGGCCTGTAGTTACCAAAGCCACCATTGGAAGAATCATGGATTTGGGAATCAAAGATCCCTTTAACATGGGTTCAGCGATGGCACCGGCAGCAGCCGACACCCTGATCTCGCATTTTAGAGATACGGGATTGGAGCCTAGTTATTATGATCTCATTGTTACCGGGGATCTGGCTTCCGTCGGTCTGCCAATTACCAAAGAGCTTTTGCAAAAAGAAGGCATTCCTATGGAACAGACGGTTTTTAATGACTGCGGCCTGATGATCTATGATCGGGAGAAACAGCCTTATGTTGTTGCCGGGGGAAGTGGATGCGGGTGCTCTGCCACGGTAACCTATGGTCACATTTTAAATCGAATGCAGAAGGGTGATCTTAAGCGTGTGCTCGTCGTTGCTACCGGGGCACTGTTGTCTCCAATTTCGTACCAGCAGGGTGAAAGTATTCCCTGTATTGCTCATGCGGTAGCCATAGAAAAGGAGGGATAAAGGTCATGCAGTTCTTGTGGGCATTTATCGTTGGCGGTTTGATCTGTGTTGTGGGGCAGCTTCTGATGGATGGTGTCAAATTGACTCCGGCACATACGATGAGCACACTTGTTGTGGCAGGTGCGCTTGCGGATGCATTTGGCCTGTACGACCCCTTGGTTAAATTTGCAGGTGCGGGTGCTTCAATCCCCATCACAAGTTTCGGTAATTCCTTGGTTCACGGAGCATTGACGGAACTGGAGAAAGAGGGATGGCTTGGTGTCATTACGGGAATATTCGATCTGACCGCGGCAGGGATTTCGTCAGCGATCATCTTTTCTTTTCTCGCCGCATTGGTGGTTAGGCCAAAAGGCTGACATAGAATGGAATATCTACTTGAACATAAGGCGATTCAGCAAAGGCTTCGGATAACTTGTATCCGGGCCTTTTTTGTCGTATTCATGCGTGAACTGCGGTGAATCTGACGGCTGGAAACAAATTGTGAGTTCCTTCGAGTGTACTCACGCCCTCGGATCATGTACAATAAAAGGAAATCTGTATGCTTTTTTAGGAGGTTAGACCACATGCCTGTGCGCAAAGAGTCGATCCAAATCATATCCGCAGTTCGTTCGAATCTGGAATCCTGCATAATGGGGAAATCCTTTGAAATTCAACTTTTACTTACAGCTTTGCTTGCAGGCGGGCACGTTCTGATTGAAGACGTACCGGGAACTGGCAAAACGCAGTTAATCAAGGCGTTATCGAAATCCATGCGCGGAGAGTACCGACGCATTCAATGTAATCCTGATATTTTACCAAGTGATATTACGGGCGTATCCGTGTTTCATCCAAAGGATGAGCGCTTTTATTTCCGTCCAGGTCCCGTGATGACAAATATTTTGCTGGCTGATGAGATTAACCGGGCGACAACGAAAACCCAGTCGGCTTTGCTCGAAGTCATGGAGGAGCGCAGCGTAACCGTTGATGGGGATACATATGATCTGCCACATCCGTTCATGCTCTGTGCAACTCAGAATCCGATTGATTTTGAAGGTACGTACACATTACCGGAAGCACAACTCGACCGGTTTATGTTGAAAATAAGTCTCGGTTATCCCGATAAAGAGATTGAAAAAACGCTGCTCAAGACACATCAGCTGGGTCAGCCTGTAGACCGCCTTGAATCGGTAACCCATATGGACCAAATCTCGGCAATTCAGCAGGAGATTAAGGAAGTCTTTATCGGTGATCCGGTCATGGACTATCTGCTGGATGTTGTTCGTCAAACCCGCTCCCACCCATCTGTATTGCTGGGTGCCAGCCCACGGGCAGCCATATCCTTCATGATGGCCGTAAAAGCTTTTGCTTTCTTGCAGGAACGTGACTATGTGCTTCCGGATGATGTGAAGACGATGGCCCCTTATGTAATCTCTCATCGGATTGTGCTTCGTCCCGAATCGAGACTGGACAGTATGAGTTCCGAGGCTGTTCTGAATGCCGTACTTCAGCAGGTACGCGTGCCCGTCTCCATGGGGCAATAGTTTATGAAGCCGCTTTTGAGTACAGTCAATAGAGGGCTACGCCACCCACGCGTATGGAGCATCGCAATGGTGTGGATGTGCTGTCTGGCTTATGTTTTGTTTCAGGGCGGGAAGACATCACTCATGTTGCTGTCGATGGTAACCCTGCTCTGTGTGTATCTTGCCATTGCTGGATTTAGCGGAGTAAGACGTGCTCAGGGAGTGCGCAAGCTATCTTCTGGTCCAGACCACGAAGAACTGCTGCATGCAGGTGACCAGGTCCAAGTCCAGCTGAGTCTGACTATTCCGGGATTCCTCCCGCTTCCCTACGTGGTTGTACGTGAAATGCTACACCGACATAACGGAGAATCCTGGTCGTTCAAAGAAAGTTTGATTCCGAATATGCGAGGAAATGGCGAGCTGTCTTTCCAGACACCGCCACTTGAGCGGGGCAAGTATGTTTTTTCGGAAACAGAATGTGCCAGTGAGGACATATTTGGACTGATTGAACATCGCGGAAAGTTTAAGGCCAAAGGTGAGTTTCGAGTACTGCCAAGAACGGTATTTATTCCATATTGGCAGCTCTACGACCGCAAATCACGGTTATCCGGTCCTCAGACGGCGTTAACCCGTTCACGGAGAGAGACCACTCAGATCAATGGTGTACGTGACTATGTATACGGAGATCGACTTTCCCGCATTCACTGGAATGCAACGGCGAAGACGGGGAACTGGAAATCCAAGGAGTTCGAGCATGAGTCTGTACCGAAAACCATTCTGGTTCTCGATGCGCTGGCAACAAGTTATGAACATGGGGAAGCATTCGAAATTGCCGTGTCCACGGCTGCTTCTCTGCTGGAGTATGGCGCCAGGGAACGGATGGGGATGGGATTATTAACATTGTCAGAGGAGACATCCTTCATGGCCCCCAGTGAAAGTCTGCTGGAACGACAGAAGATGATGCATCATCTGGTGGATATTCAATATAACGGACAGGATACACATCTGTTGCCTGGCGTGGAAAGAATAGCGCGTCAACTGCCTCAGGGAGCATACTTTGTTGTGATTTCTCCCCAAAAGGATGAAAAAATATTGGAACTGTTGCGCTGGGCCGATACGCGGGGCATGACTCCATGTCATATTCTGATCGATACCAGTGAATCCCGCCGGAGTGCGGAGTGGAATGCCATGTTGCGTGGAAGAGGCACGAGGTCATTCACGGTTTCTCACTTGCAGGAGCTTCCAACGGTGATGGGGGGAGGTTCTGTATGAGTACAAAAGGAAATGAAAGTGTTACAGGCAAACGATCCTGGTATCATGCAGCGTCATTGCTCTGGATTTTCCTGATTGGAATGCAGTGGATTTCATTTACGCAGGAATCGTGGTATACGGAGACGACTTCTCTAGTGTTATGGACACTTGCAGCGGTCAGTGTGCTGGAAGTCATTCTGCCCTTCAAAACGGTGTATCGGACGATCATCAAGGCGGTTGTCGTTGGTTACATTTTGCATAAAACGCTAATTGATTACACGGTGTACATCCCTTATGGTTCTTTAACGGACCGAGCGGAGCAATTTATATTGCACATGACGCCGTACATCTGGTTCTCCCTGTGTGCATGGGTGATGCTTGAAGCTGCCCTTCGCCTCGTGACCACAACACGTCGCATTCTTGTTTTTCTGGGGGTCAACATCGTTTCGATGGGGATTCTTGATTCGTTCACCCAGATTCCCCTCTGGATTGAAATCGCTTGGGTGATGTTCGCGGGCATGGGATGGCTCGTATGTCAGCATTTCCGTAATTATCAGCTACAGTATCCACAAGGTTGGAAACGAATTATCCGGTATCCTTATAAAATCCTGGCCAATATTGCCATTATCTTTTCTTTGATTATTGTAGCCAGTGTCAATATGCCGGAGGTTCCACCCACCTTGACGGACCCATATACGGCTTGGCGTAACTATACCGGAACTTCCACAAGTCAGGCGGGTAACGGAAACCTTGATATTCCGGCGGCTACTGAATCGGGATACAGCAGGGAAGACAATCAGCTTGGTGGAGGATTCAACTTCGACTATACCCCTGTCATGTCTGTCACCACCAATGAGCGTAGCTACTGGCGCGGTGAGACGCGTGCGGAGTACACAGGCACAGGCTGGGACGACCGTGGACGCGGTGCGACAGAGAATGTTGAAGCGGGACAACCTCTGGAGAATGATGAATCTGGTAACGTGAACACCAAGCAAGTGACTCAGAACGTAACGATGCTGAATGACAATGTCTATCCGATTCTGTTTGGTGCTTATTCGATCTCGGAAGTGAGTTCGATTAACGGTGAGGACAGAACGGAACGTATGCTATGGAATGCCGAACAGGCTGAACTGCATGTGGTGACAGACCGTCAGCAACCCCAGTATCCCAAGACATATACTATCGTATCTGAAGCCCCAGTAATTGTGGAAGATGAGCTTCGTACGAAGTCTTTTGAAAATTTGTATAACAGCAATCCGGCAGACGATATGTACTTGCAGTTACCATCCCGTTTCCCTGACCGGGTTTCGGATCTGGCAGCTGAGATAACGGCATCTGCGAATACGCCGTATGAAAAAGTGGCATTACTGCAAAACTATTTACAAACTAATTTTGAATACACGAACAATCCGGATTTATCTCGAAAAGTAAGCAGCGACTTTGTGGAAGGATTCCTGTTCGATATTATGGAGGGCTACTGTGACTACTTCTCCACTGCGCTGGTGATGATGGCGCGCTCCGAGGGCATTCCTGCAAGGTGGGTTAAAGGTTATGCGCCTGGACAATTGTCCCTGAATTCGGACATGCAGGCTCCACGTCAACCTGGCGCGGAGATTGAGACGACCTACACCGTTACCAATGCAGATGCACATTCCTGGGCAGAGGTTTACTTTGGTGAGTATGGATGGATTCCTGTTGAAGCAACGCCGGGCTTTGATATGCCGCTGCTCACGGAACAGCCTGATGTACAGCCTGTAGATGAGCCTGAAGAACAGCCAGAAGAGGAGCCAGTACAAGAGGAAGAGCAGACCCCAGCACCTGAGCAGACATCGTCTGCTATCCCGACTTTTGTTATCTGGGCTGCAGGAGCGATTATCGTATTGTGGGTAGCATACATGTTCTGGCGTAATCGTTTCTCCATGCGATTCTTCCTGCTTCGTCTGCGGACAGGTGGACCGCTCACCCCTGAACAGAAGGTGGTGGCAGAAACCGAGCGTTGGATCCAATATGTGAAACGCAAAGGACTGACCCGGAGCGGAGACGAAACACTTCGTGAATCGGTAGCTCGCTGGAGCCAGGCCAAACCGGTTGCAGAAGCAACATTGCATGAGCTTCTCACGAAGTTTGAACAGACTCGCTACAGTCCGGCGTCCGTAACTGCCGACGACTGGAAGGGTGTCTATCAGACCGCCTTGAAGCTGCGGAAGGAACTGAAAGCGGAACGGGCATAGTTGTTGCCCGTCCCGTTTTTCCTTTTTTCCTATGCCATCAGGCGCTGTATGCATTTTCAGGAAAGACGGATTTGTGATATAGTGTGTCGTATGAAACTGAGGTGACTTCTTTGTTTAAAATGTTAATGCCCAAGCTGCGTGTAGACACGGTTTTTGACATTAATCTGGAAGAGCTGTACGCTCAAGGCTACCGTGGAATTATAACTGATCTGGATAACACACTCGTTGGAGCTAAAGCCCCTGACGCTACGCCCGAACTGATTGAATGGTTTGCACGTGTGAAAGAGGCAGGTTTCAAGCTGATGATTGTGTCCAATAACAATTTGAATCGTGTATCCCTGTTTGCGACCCCGCTGGATATCCAGTTTGTGCATAGTGCACGCAAACCATCGAATGTACCGTTTCGTAGAGCAATGAAAATGATGGAGTTATCTCCTGAAAACACGATTGTAGTAGGCGATCAGATGCTTACGGACGTCTATGGAGGGAACCGAATGGGGTTATATACCGTTCTGGTACTGCCAATCTCCATTGGAGACGAAGGCTTTATGACCCGCTTCAATCGGCGCGTGGAACGGATTGCTCTAACGAGTTTACGCAGGAAAGGCTTATGGCTTGAGGAGGAAAAAAAGAAATGACAGAACCGCATAACGGCAATCTTGCCGTAAGGTGCAGCGGATGCGGCGTGCATCTGCAAACAGAAAATCCGGAATTACCAGGGTTTATCCCCGAGAAAGCACTGGATCGTGAACCGGTTATATGCCAGCGCTGTTTCCGTATCAAAAACTACAATGAGTCATCATCCGTTACGGTGGATCAGGACGAATTCCTGGCGCTGCTTAGCAAAATCGGGGATAAGGATGCACTTGTCATCCATATCGTTGATTTGTTTGACTTTGATGGCAGTATTATCTCCGGTCTGCAACGTTTTGTAGGCAACAATCCAGTATTGCTTGCTGTGAACAAAACGGACTTGCTTCCGAAGGTAACCAACTGGAACAAGGTTCGCAATTGGGTACAAAAGCAAGCCAAGGAACAAGGTTTGCGCACAGTGGATGTAGTCTTGTGCAGTGCGAAGCAAAATCAGGGCTTCGACCGACTGCTTGAGCTCGTGGGAACGTATCGCGAAGATCGTGACGTGTACGTGGTTGGCGGTACTAATGTGGGTAAATCCACACTGATTAACCGTCTGATCCGTGATTATAGCGATCTGGAGCAGGAACTGACCACGTCCCGTTATCCGGGAACGACGCTGGATATGGTAAACATTCCGCTGGATGATGGAAAATATATCATTGATACACCTGGAATCGTGTATCCATGGCGTTTCAGCGAGATTGTTTCACGTAAGGATCTCGCTGCCATCATGCCGGAAAAACCGCTTAAACCGGCTGTTTATCAGTTGAATTCCGGTCAGACGCTATTCTTCGGCGGCATGGCTCGATTCGACTTTGTTGAAGGTGATCGCCAGTCGTTCACTTGTTTTATCAGCACTGCGCTTGATATTCACCGGACGAAGCTGGAGCGTGCAGATGACCTGTACCGCGACCACCTGGGAGAATTGTTGTCTCCGCCAACCCGTGAGGATGCAGCAGAGATGGCTGAATGGACCAGACATGAATTCCGCATCAAACGCGGCAGTCAATCGGATGTATTCATCTCTGGTCTGGGCTGGATTAAGGTAAATGGCGATATTGGCGCACTGGTTGCTGTTCATGCTCCAAAAGGCATTCGTGTACAGATCCGCCCATCCTTGATCTAGTAATCTCAGAACCTGTACATCAGATGGATCGGAGGCGGACCTATGTCTGAGCAGAAAAAGTTCAACTCTTCACTTCCCGTGTTGCTTGGCGTCATGGGTGATCCTATTGCTCACTCCAAGTCGCCGGCAATGCATAATGCGGCTCTGCAGGCTGCAGGAGTGAATGGAATGTATATGCCACTGCATGTTCATCCAGATCAACTGGAAGCGGCAGTTCGGGGAATTGTGGCACTGGGCTATCGTGGTGTCAATGTCACCATCCCGCACAAAGAGCAGGTGATGCAGTATCTGGATGTGATCGATGAAAGTGCTCGCCTGATTGGTGCGGTGAATACCATCGTCAATGAAGGTGGAACACTGACAGGGTACAATACGGATGGTATTGGCTATGTCCGATCCCTGAAGGAAGAGGCTGTGCCGGAGCTTGCGGGTAAACGTATTGCTGTACTGGGCGCAGGTGGAGCAGCGAGAGGTGTCATATATGCACTTGCACTGGAGAAGCCTGAGCGGGTCCACATTCTGAATCGTACAGCGGACAGGGCTATTGCACTTGCTTCGGATTTACGGGGCCACGGCTTGGGAGAAATCTTGGGTAGTGGCATGGAAGACGCTGCAATGGTACTGGCTACGGCTGATATCGTGATTAACACAACGGCTGCCGGAATGCATCCACATGTTGATGACGTACCAGTTGATCCTACACTGATCCGTGAAGGAGTAGCGGTGAGTGATCTGATCTACAATCCGCTGGAAACCCGTCTGCTCCGGGAGTCGCGGTTACGCGGGTGCATGGTGCATGGTGGTCTGGGTATGTTTGTATACCAGGGCGCAGTGGCCTTTGAACATTGGCTCGGTATTCCGGCTCCAGTGGAGACGATGAGACGAGCGGTGTTAAACAGTTTTGAAGAGTGAAAATAATAATTGAACGGTCAGGCCTGGACAGACTTTGAACTGTCAATCAGGGCCTGCTCAACATAAGGAGTATGGAGTATTCATGTTAAACGGTAAACAAAAGCGCTTTTTGCGGTCACAGGCACATCACCTGACCCCGGTATTTCAGATTGGTAAAGGTGGAACCAACGAGCACCTGTTCCGTCACATCGAAGATGCGATTGAGAAGCGCGAATTGATGAAAGTGCAAGTGTTGAACAACAATGACGAGGACAGAAAAGAGATGGCAGAAGAAGTTGCCCGTGAAACGGGAAGTGAGCTTGTACAAGTCATCGGTAACACAATCATCCTGTACAAAGAATCGCGCGATAACAAACAAATCGAACTACCTAGATAAGGGAGCGTGACGCAGGTGAAGATCGGCATCATGGGTGGTACGTTTGATCCGATCCACATGGGACACCTCCTGGCAGCAGAGGCGGCAAGGGATTCGCATGCACTGGATGAGATCTGGTTCATGCCTTCCCATGTTCCACCTCACAAGCGCGGAGCCGGAGCTTCGGGACAGCAACGTCTCGATATGACGGAAGCGGCTGTGAAGGGTGTGCAGCAATATGAGGTGCTGGGCATCGAGATGGAACTGGGCGGAGTGTCTTATACAATCGATACGATGAAGGAACTGTGGCGTCGCCATCCTGAACATGAATTTTATTTCATTATCGGGGCTGATATGGTGAACTATCTTCCCAAGTGGGAGCAGATTGAAGAACTTGCCGAACGCCTAACCTTTATTGGGGTTGGTCGGCCGGGCTTCCAGTTACATCTGGATGATCTACCAGACGAGTTACAGGATCGGGTCCTACTGGCCGAGATGCCCTTGGTGGATATTTCATCGACAGCTGTACGCAGACGTCTTGCCAAAGGACATTCGGTACGTTTCATGATTCCTGATGAGGTGCACCAATACATTGTAAGGAGCGGTTTATATGGGACTAAGCCGTGAGGAACTGATTCAAGCCGTATCCGGGCAAATGCCGGAAAAACGCTGGAAGCATACACTGGGTGTGATGGAATCGTCAGTGATTTTGGCTGAAAAATATGGTGCAGATCCTGTAAAAGCGGATCTGGCAGCGATATTGCATGATGTGGCGAAGTACTGGCCCGTAGCGGAGATGGAAGCGGTCATCCGCGATAACGGATTAAACCAGGAACTTCTGCAACATGACAAGCAACTCTGGCATTCCGAAGTCGGTGCTTTTGTAGCCGAGCGTGATTACGGTGTAACGGATTCCGAAGTTATTCATGCCATCCGGTGGCATACCTCAGGTCGAGTGGGCATGAGCCTGTTAGACAAAGTGGTATGTCTTGCCGATTACATTGAACCGGGACGAGATTTCCCGGGAGTGGATCACATTCGCGAACAGGCTAAACATAGTCTGGAGGAAGGGTTAATTGCCGGATTCGATTCGACGATCAGCTTGCTGATCTCGCAACGCCGTGTCATTTATCCTTTGACTATGCTGTCGCGGAATGACTTAATTGCACAATTATAGAGGTTGTTCAAAAATTCCACTTTTGATTACGAAGGATGCCTAGCGGCATCATCAGCATCGAAGATGAAATTCAGCCGAAATGTCCATTGCTCACGTAGTTTGCCTACGCTCCGCTACTCCATTTCTAGCTTTATTCCATCTTCTAGGTACTGAAAACTGATCTTTTTGAACACACAATTATAGATTATGGAGGTTGGTTCATGACAGTATCATCGAAAGAACTTATGAATATGGCGGTTGCTGCCGCTGACGACAAAAAGGCATCCAATATTGTAGCATTGGATCTGATTAATGTTTCCCTGGTGGCGGATTATTTTGTTATTTGTCACGGGAATTCCGATACACAGGTACAAGCCATTGCCACTGAAATTCGCAAACAGGCTCATGCAGCCGGAGCGACGATCAAAGGTATCGAAGGTATGGATTCCGCACGTTGGGTATTGATGGACATGGGCGATGTTGTTGTTCATATCTTCCACCGCGACGAGCGTGAATACTACAACATTGAACGACTATGGTCTGATGCCAAAGTGGTGGAAACCGTATGAGTTTGATTGCTGGAACAGTCGTCTCTTTGCCGGTTTCACGTGAAGTGTCTCCGTTTGGCTTCTTTTTGACGACAGGATCGGAAGATGTACTTCTTCACTACACCGAGTTAACGCGGGATATTAAGATTGGTGAGACGCTTGAGGTATTTGTATTCTTTGATACCGAAGATCGTCTGGCCGTAACGATGAAAAAACCTTATCTCATGCTTGGCGAAATGGCACGACTGGTTGTGGCTGATGTTCACCCACGACTGGGCTGTTTCCTGGAAATGGGACTTGGACGGCAATTGCTACTTCCTATTCGTGAACTGCCTGAACTGGAAGAACTGCGTCCTCAAGTCGGGGATGAAGTCTTTGTAATCATGGAACATGACAAACAGGGACGTCTGCGTGCCAAATTGGCCGGGGAACGGGAGCTTTCACCCTTGTCTTTCCATGCGCCAACTTCATGGTTAAACGAGTGGGTTGAAGCGACGGTATACAAGCCACTGCAGATGGGTACTTTTGTACTTGTGGAGGGCGGTGTATTGGGCTTTGGCGCGATTGGTATGATTCATTCATCTGAACGCAGTCATATGTTGCGTCTGGGTGAGAAAGTTAAATGTCGGGTGACACTGGTACGTGAAGACGGACGTGTAAATCTGGCCATGACTCAACTCAAACAAGTTGGACGTAACGAAGATGCAGACAAGTTGCTCGCCTTTATGAAAGAACGTCCTATGGGCGGCATGCCTTACTCGGATGCAACCCCGCCGGATATCATCAAGCAGCGCTTTGGCATCAGTAAGTCTGCTTTCAAGCGTGCCTTGGGCAAATTGATGAAGGACGGATTGGTGGTTCAAAAGGAAAGCTGGACGTATCTGTCCGAATCTGCTCCTGCGGATCAGAATGAAAATAAGTAATTTCTTGATTAAATATTTGTAATATGGAACTCGGATAAGGCAGGGATAGGCTGGGTAAACACCGGATGCCCCTGTCTTTACTTTTGTTAGCAGGATTGGAAAATGAAATTGAAAGTGCGGTGCCTGACATGTCTTACCGGAAATTTGCCTACGTCTATGATGAATTAATGGAAGATATGCCTTATCCGGACTGGATAAGGTTTGCAAGAACAGCATGGGAACAGCATGGAATGCCCAAAAGTGTCGCTGAACTCGGGTGTGGAACGGGCTCTATTACGATCCCGCTCGTGAACTCCGGTTTCGAAGTTACAGGCATTGACCTCTCAGCAGATATGCTGTCGGTTGCACGCAGCAAGATGGAGGCTACGCCTCAGGGTCATCGCTTGTATCGGGAAGGCAGCGTACGCTGGGTGCAGCAGGATATGCGGGACTGGCGAGTTCCGGAGCCTGTGGATTCGGTGATATCTTTCTGTGATTGCGTCAATTATCTGCTTGAACAAGAAGATGTCGTTCGTACATTCCAGCGCACATACGAGATGCTGAAGCCTGGTGGAACGTTCCTGTTTGATGTGCATCATCCCAATACCCTTATTCGTTATGATGACGAGCAGCCTTTCGTACTGGATGAGCGCTCCGTATCTTATATTTGGACTTGTGATCTGGACCAGGATCGCTGTGAGATTGAGCATCATCTCAGTATCTTTTCGCGGGTGGATGATGGTCGTAAGGATATATACCAGCGCTTTGAAGAAGTTCATGTTCAGCGTGCGTATGATCCGGACTGGATGAAGCTGGAGTTATCCAAGGCAGGCTTCAGGGACGTGAAGATATATGCGGATTTTGAATGGAAAGAGGCCGGAGACAGCGCACAGCGCTTGTTCTACGTTGCTGTGAAGTAAGAGCGAATAATGAGAACTGTCCTTATGATGCATAAGGGCAGTTTTTTTGTTTGATTTTCCAAGGAAAATGAAGAACAAGCTTCTATAATCCGCCAAGGAAAAGCAAGAATAGAGAAAATTGCGTGACAAAAAGTATTGCCAGTTATAATAAAGGAGGCCATAATAGTCGGATGGAAAGCGTTTTCTAAAAAAATGAAGGTGAGGTGTAGAAGTGGAAAGTACATATAAAACAAGACTGTCGTCTGAACAGTTGAATGCCATAATAGAGCAGCACTTCTCTGCAAGTATACAGGACTACAAGGAAATGGTGGATGGCTGGGCCAATCATGCATATCTCATTACACTGAGTGACGCACAGCGGGTGGTACTCAAAATTGCTCCTTCAGCTTCGACGAATCTGATGCGCTGTGAGCAGGATCTGATGACTGCTGAGGTTGAGGCACTGCGCCTCATTAAGGAGCTACAGGATGTTCCCGTACCCCAAGTGCTGGCTTATGATGATTCGTTAACCATGGCTTCAGCGCGTTATTTTATCATGGAATACATGTCTGGAACACCCTATAATCAGGTCAAGGATCAGTATTCTGCGGAAGAGCAGGAAGCCGTAGAACAACAACTGGGGCGTTACAATCGTCGAATTAATGAAATCAAGGGTGAGAAGTTCGGATATTTCTCGGAGCAAAAACAGCGATATTCCACATGGAAAGAAGCATTTATGAATCTGATGGAGGACATTCTTACCGATGGGGAAGGTGCCGGGATTACATTTTCGATCGATTACCCTGAATTGAGACGCTTAATTGTAGAGAAGTCGGATGTGCTGGACGATGTCAAAGAACCTGCTCTTGTCAGTTGGGATCTGTGGGATGGCAATGTTCTAGTGGACGCGGGTCGCATCACAGCGATTATTGATTTTGAACGTTCACTGTGGGCAGACCCTCTGATGGAGCATTATTTCAGTCATTTTAACTATACTCCCGGTTTTGTGAAAGGGTATGGGCATGCGATTACGACCCAGAGTGAGCTGAGAAGAAGAAGTCTGTATGACTTGTACTTTGATCTGGTACTGCGTATTGAGTGCACTTATCGTCAATATGATAATCAGGAACATGTGAATTGGACCATTCATAATCTGGAGGAAGGCATTGAGCGTTTTCGCTTATCCTAAATAACAGCTAGCGCTATGGAACAGTTCGAATCGTGTTCTTCAAGATGGCAATTATCACGTGTAATATTGACTTTGGGCTTGCTTTTTTATATAATGGTCCCGATATTGTATACATATTTCGATGATAAGGATCAGTAGTAATTCCTGTACATAACAGAGAGCCGGCGGTTGGTGCAAGCCGGTTGACAGTGATTTGCGAACTCGCCTTGGAGAAATGCGGTGATTACACCATTCTGTTTAACCTGCTTGTATAAAGCTTGGGTTCAGGAATGGAAATCCGCATCGGTTAACCGCCGTTACAGGTCCAAAGGGAGTGGATGACGAAGCACGTTCGTCCGCTAACTAGGGTGGTACCACGGGAATTCAACCTCTCGTCCCTAGCGCTGCAAACGCTACGGGATGCTGAGGTTTTTTTGTTGCAATTAAAGCTAAAGCGAATAACCTGAAGGAGGAACAATAGATGAGTGAGAATAACCAGCCGAAACACGGCTATCAACCACAAGTCATGGAAAAAAGTTGGCAACAGTACTGGGATGCAAACAAAACGTTTAAAACGGGTGAGGACCCGGTTAAACCGAAGTTTTATGCACTGGATATGTTCCCTTATCCATCCGGTTCGGGTCTGCACGTAGGCCACCCGGAAGGATATACGGCAACGGATATCGTTTCCCGTTACAAACGTATGCGTGGTTACAATGTTTTGCACCCAATGGGTTGGGACGCATTTGGTCTGCCTGCTGAGCAGCATGCACTGGATACAGGTGAACATCCACGGCATATTACATTCCGCAATATTGACAATTTCCGTCGTCAGATCAAATCGCTCGGGTTCTCCTATGACTGGGATCGTGAGATCAGCACAACGGACCCTGAATATTATAAATGGACGCAATGGATCTTTATCCAGCTATACAATAAAGGCTTGGCTTATGTGGATGAAGTCGCAGTTAACTGGTGTGAAGCCCTTGGAACGGTACTGGCTAATGAAGAGGTTATTGATGGCAAGAGTGAACGTGGTGGACATCCGGTTGTACGCAAACCGATGCGCCAGTGGGTCCTGAGAATTACCGAGTATGCAGAGCGCCTGTTGGAAGACCTGGAAGAGCTGGATTGGTCTGAAAGCATTAAGGATATGCAGCGCAACTGGATCGGTAAATCGACAGGTGCAGAAGTTGTATTTGCCATTGAAGGTCGCGAGGAAGTTATTAAGGTGTTCACTACCCGTGCGGACACATTGTTCGGTGCGAGCTTTGCAGTACTTGCTCCGGAACATGAATTGGTAGAAGCAATTACAACCGATGACCAACGTGAAGCGATTCAGGCTTATCAGGAGCAGGCTTCTCGTAAAAGTGATCTGGAACGTACAGATTTGGCCAAAGACAAAACAGGTGTATTCACTGGCGCTTATGCAATCAACCCTGTTAATGGTGCAAAACTGCCGATCTGGATTGCTGATTACGTTCTTGCAGGCTACGGTACAGGTGCGGTTATGGCTGTTCCGGGTCATGATGCACGTGACTGGGAATTTGCGAAGCAGTTCGGTCTGGATATCATCGAGGTTATTCAAGGTGGAGACGTTACACAAGAGGCATACTCGGGTGATGGCGCGCATGTGAATTCCGATTTCCTGAACGGACTGAACAATGAAGAAGCGGTTGCCAAAATGATTGCTTGGCTGGAAGAAAACGGTAAAGGGCAAGGGAAAGTGACCTATCGTCTGCGCGATTGGCTGTTCAGCCGTCAGCGTTACTGGGGTGAGCCAATCCCGATTCTGCATCTGGAAGACGGAACGATGAAGACAGTACCAGAGGATCAACTTCCACTGCTGCTGCCTGATATTGATCAGATCAAACCTTCGGGTACTGGAGAATCACCACTGGCGAATGTTACGGACTGGGTGAATACGGTAGATCCGGAAACGGGAATGAAGGCACGTCGTGAGACCAACACCATGCCACAATGGGCGGGTAGCTGCTGGTATTACCTGCGCTTTATCGATCCGCACAATGACAAGGAACTGATCTCCAAGGAGAAACAGCAGCAATGGCTGCCAGTTGATCTGTACATTGGTGGAGCAGAGCACGCGGTGCTTCACTTGCTGTACGCTCGTTTCTGGCACAAAGTGCTGTATGATCTGGGTGTTGTCGATACAAAAGAGCCTTTCCATAAACTTGTTAACCAAGGTATGATCCTGGGTACCAATAATGAGAAAATGAGTAAATCCCGTGGTAATGTCATTAACCCGGATGAAATCGTCAATGAATTTGGTGCAGATACATTGCGTCTGTACGAGATGTTCATGGGACCATTGGAAGCGACAAAACCGTGGAATGCGAACGGGGTTGAAGGCATGTACCGCTTCCTGTCACGTGTATGGCGTCTCTTCATTAACGAAGATACAGGAGCCATCAATGATAAGATTACGGTAGACGGTGGAACGGACGAGTTCAAGCGGACTGCTCACAAAACGATCAAAAAAGTTACGGAAGATCTGGAACACCTGCGCTTCAACACATCTATCAGCCAGCTGATGATTTTCATCAACGATGCATACAAAGCCGACACACTGCCTCGTGAAGCGATGGAGAACTTTGTGCAGCTGTTGTCACCACTGGCACCGCATATGGCAGAGGAACTGTGGAGTCGTCTGGGTCATGAAGGTGGAATCTCTTACGTGGCTTGGCCTGAATATGATGAGTCCATGACAGTGGATGCAGAAGTAGAAATCGTTGTTCAGGTAAACGGTAAAATTGTAACTCGTGCTACGATCGCGAAGGATCTGGATGCACAGGGTATGCAGGACTTTACAATGGAGCTGGCACCTGTTAAACAGGCGCTGGAAGGCAAGACCATTCGCAAGGTCATTGCCGTTCCAGGCAAACTCGTTAATATTGTTGCCGGTTAATCTCACCGGCTCGGAACAGTTCATCCAGCTTTAACAAATCTTCATCATATTTGTCATGTGTCGTGTGGATCAGGCTGTCAAAAACACCGTCGAGACTAACCTTTAGTAGTGCAAGTGCCTGAGCGGTAATGCCGCCAGGTACTGCGACACGAGCCTGAAGCTCTTGCGGCGTGTATCCTCCTTCGGTGAGCAACTTGCCTGTTCCCAGGAGCATTTCGCCTGCCAGAACGCAGGCATCTGCCCTTTTGATGCCTGTCAGCTTCACGGCACTTTCTATCCACTGTTCCAAAAAGAACGATATGAATGCAGGTCCGCAGCTGGAGAAGTCGGATGTGATTCTTGTACAGGCTTCATCCACCTGGTACGGTCTGCCTATATGACTGAGCAGACTTTCCAACACAGCGCGGTCTTCACTGGTCATTCGTTCGCCATGTATACAGAGGGACGCTCCACTGCCGACTTGGTGTGTGACGCTGGGAATGACCTTGGAGACTTTGCAAGGAAGTGAAGATTCCAGATGTCGCAGCTGCACGGGACTGGTGATCGAGACAATTATATGATTGGGATTCACGACAGGCAGGATGTCGTCAATGACATGTTTGAATTCAAGTGGCTTCACGCACAGGAAGATGATATTGCTTCGGATCACCGTTTCCCGATTGCTCTGGGATTCATGCAGACCGGGGTAACGGAGGGATAACTGACGTACTTTGGACGGGGTTCGATTGCTGGCGGCGATCTGCCGGGGCTCGAGTGCACCCGATTGGATCAGGGCATAGATTAGCAGGCTGCCCATGCTGCCGGTTCCGATAAATCCAACCTTCATTGTTTCAGGCCTCCTTTCATGCTTTACGGTACTGGCGCAGTTCATTCCCTCTATTCTATGCGTGAGGACCTGTTTCACATGACATGAAAAATGCACAACTTGTTTCATCAGGAAAGTTCAACGGTTCGGAAGCACCGCCCGTGTTCGAAATGAATGATTTTGAATTCAGGGAGAGGTGTGGAAGAATGAGATGGAATAAAGGAATGACCATTGCTGCTGCGGTGGTTGGAAGTATACTTATATTATGGTCGGGCAAAAGTGAACAACCACCTAGTGGCTGGGAACCCTTTCAGCTCGGCACCGAGAAGCCGACGATAGAGCAGGAACTCCCTGCTGTACTGTCGGCTACTTCGGTTCAGGGCAATACAGGAGCATCTTCAGGATCAGATGCAAATGGAATGCAGACTGGGAAGGATGCAAAGGCAGGAGAGTCTAAAGAGCTTTCGAGCGCTTCAGTTGAAGGTGATTCAGTAGCCAAAACTACAAATCAGACAAATGATAATCCACCAGAAACCTCAAATTCGATTGAACCAGTTGCGCAAGGTACGAATTTGAATCCTGCGGTTACCTCAGAGACAGGTTCGAGCAGTAATTCATCTGTAGTTCGTGAAGAACCTGGTGACAATGGCAAGATTGATGTCAATACGGCACCTGTCTCCAAGCTTACGGAGCTTCCCGGAATTGGGGAGAAGAAAGCTCAAGCCATTGTGGACTATCGGAATGCACATGGTCCTTTTGCGAAAGTCAGTGATCTGACGAAGGTCAAAGGAATCGGTATGAAGATGCTGGAGAAGATGGCACCGTATGTGCAGATCCGGTAATATTAGAATAAAAATTGTGTTGAGCGGGAGGAAAGCAGCATGAGTACAGTAGAGGTACGCAAGGACTGGGACACGTATTTTATGGACATTGCATATATGGTCTCGACCCGTTCCCGCTGTTCGCGTCGTCACGTGGGTTCCGTTCTTGTTCAGGGAAAGAAACTTCTGGGAACAGCCTATAATGGTGCACCCACCGGCGTCCCGGATTGTTCTGAAGCAGGTTGCATGATTTCGGAAGAATATGAGTTGGTTGTGACTGATGGACAAGAAGAAATGGTCAAAAAACAACGCTGCATTCGCACAATCCATGCGGAGCAAAACTTGCTTTTATTCACAGATCGAATTGACCGGGAAGGATCGTCTGTCTATGTGACTGACGAACCTTGCTGGACATGTGCCAATATGCTAGCGAATAGTGGGATTACAGAAATCGTCTTTCATCGTTCTTATCCTAAAGATACCGGCAAGGTTACCAACATGATGCAACAGAAGGGCATAACGTTCCGCAGACTGGAGAATTACCAGCCCCCGCGGGAAACGATGATGAACGTGAGCAATTAATGTGAATATGGTCGAATACGCGAGGGAGAACCTCCGGCAAGCCTGAATTGGCTTTCTGGGGGTTCTTCTGCGTTCAACTAGTGAAATAAAGGAGGGAGACGAATGAAAGGCAGACCTTTGCTAACTTTCACGATTTGTTGGTTATGCGGTAGCGGCATGGCATTTGCTTTAACGGGCTGGACGTTAATCTGGGGAATGATTGGAGCACTGGCATGTCTGCCACTTCTACTTCGTTTCATAGATATACGTGGGTGGTCTATTTTATTTTTAGTCGCTGCTTTTATTGGAGGTGTTGCACATTGGGAATGGAATGACGCACGCAATCATACTAGACTGCCCGAAACCATGCATATTGCTACGGATGAGATGGACGGTATGGCTGCAGAAATTCAGGGCGAGCTTATGTCAGATGTACGCATTGATGGAGATCGGGCTGACTTTAAGATACAGATGTCTGCAATATTGCCCTTATCGGATTCATCAGCAGATACAGATCTGGCAACATCATCTGCATTCAAAATAGATGAACAATTGATGGTACAAGTCAGATTGGTGGAGGAAGAAGAACAACAAGTAGCAGCAGGTTGGAAGAGGGGCGATACAATCACGCTTAATGGTTCTTTTGCCCTTCCTGGTGAAGCCAGGAACTTTGGCGGGTTTGATTATCGGAGTTATTTGCGAACCCTACATATCCACTGGCTATTCAAAGTGAAGGGAGCCAGTTCAGTAACAGCAGTTTCCCCTGAAGGGCTTGGACAATTTAACATACTACGATGGACGGATTGGACGAGACATACGTTGGGGTCGGCGGTCGAGCAGTTATTTCCTGAGCCTCATGCAGGATATATGAAGGGTCTGATTATCGGGATGGCGAATGATATCGATCCAGGCACCTATGGTCAGTTTTCACAACTAGGTTTAACGCATATTTTGGCAATCTCCGGAACCCATGTCGCTGTATATGTTGCTTCGCTGCTTCTTATTCTATCTTGGCTAAGGCTTACCAGAGAGACGGCACTCACGATTGTTCTGATCCTGGTGCCAGCTTATGTACTGTTGTCTGGTGGTTCACCTTCCGTCATTCGGGCAGGAATTATGTCCATGATTGGTTTGTACATGGCACGTCGTGGCCTCGCGAGAGACGGCCTTCAGATGATTAGTGTAGCAGCATTACTGATGATGTGGTGGGACCCGTACTTTTTGCTGAGCGTCAGCTTTCAGTTATCCTTTCTCGTGACCGCAGGTTTGATGATCTATATGCCACTGATTAATCGACTGTTCAGTAGTTGGCCGAAATCCCTTGCCGCAACAGCATCGGTTACGGTGACCGCTCAGCTGATTTCTTTCCCAGTAACCATTCTTTACTTCAACCAGTTTTCATTACTCTCATTTGTGGCTAACTTTCTGCTTGTTTCTTTGATTAGTGCCATTGTACTGCCTCTTGGGACGGTCGCCATGCTGTTGTCATTCATATGGGTTCCCTTGGCAAGACCTCTCGCATGGATTGCGATTCAACTGAATCAACTGACATTTGTAAGTGTAGAGTGGTTGAACAGCCTGCCAGGTTTTGTGTTGATCTGGGCAACACCTTCCCTGTTGTGGATTGCCGCATATTATGCCGTGTTGTATGCGTTACTCTACCTGTTGCATCGTGGCAATGGCGAGCAGCGAGAAACAACGTTTATTGAGGAGGATACGGCTCCTCTTGTGAGGCGACAACCTTCAGTTTCAATGGGAAATGTGGGCATTCGCTCTTCGATGTCTACCGTGGCACAGGATCAAGGTAAGAACCGTGTAGGTGAAAAAGAAACTTCATTGACGACATTAGGAGCCAGTATTGCCTGGCCGGAGTACACAAGTGCATTTACCGCACGAGGTGCAGGTTATTATGCACATCAACGAATGAGTAAAGTTCAACGATGGTTGTGCGGTTTGCTCGCGCTAAGCTTTTTTGCTGGATTGTGGTGGGCATATCAGACTCCCAAGCCTGCTGGAACCGGCATCGTGCAGTTTTTGGATATTGGGCAAGGGGACAGTACATTGATTACAACCCCGGAAGGCAAACATATTCTGGTGGATGGCGGAGGAACGGTTAGCTTTGGGAACACCGAACAATCGTGGAAAACAAGACGTGATCCGTATGAGGTAGGTGCTAAGGTCGTTGTTCCTTTATTGAAAAAAAGAGGCATCCATCAACTGGACGCTGTCATTGTAACTCATGCCGATCAGGATCATGCCGGAGGACTACAGGCTGTGCTGGAACAGATTCCGGTTAAACGTTTCATGTTTAATGGAACGACCAGCGGTAAGGATAACTTTGATAAGTTACTGAATACAGCCATGGAACGGAAAATTCCTCTGTACGCCATTCGGCAGGGCATGTCCTATAAGGCTGATAAGGAGACAAGTTTACATTTTATAGCTCCAGATCTGGAACACATGGATGTAATTGCATCAGGCAGTTTGCCTGTGTCTGAACACCAGAATCATGATTCCGTTGTCTTTTTGCTGGACATGGCCGGGGCTTCCATGTTGTTCACTGGAGATATGGATGCAGCAGCCGAGCAGGACCTGCTCTATATGATTCAGGATGGCTCATTGGCTACCCAGTTTGAACAGAAAGGGGCAGATCTTGGAGTTACAGAGGGGCTTGTACAACGAGTACTTACACATCCGTTGCAGGATAATTTAAATGATGCTTCAGCATCTATCTCCATTGATGTGTTAAAGGTCGCTCATCATGGTAGTAAAACGTCGTCCACCGAAGCTTGGCTCCAATACTGGAAGGCCAAAACCGCCGTCATATCTGCCGGTGTTAACAATACATATGGACATCCCAATCCGGGAGTGATGGAACGTCTGGAAGCTACCGGGTCAAAGATTTATCGGACAGATCAGATGGGTGAGGTACAGATGAGGGTCAAAGATGGGAAGATTGATATTCGGTACAAGTTGGTCGGGAGATAAATTTTTACCCATATGTGTGCCGGATTTTGCTTTAATTTCCGTTAGTTTTTGCTTTCGGAACAGAAACAGAAGCATAAGTTTGAGGAGTCGAAATTGGAAGGCATAAAGTTGCCGTGAGTTCCCAATAGGATGATAATTCGAGTATACAGCTAGCTAATCTATAGGGGTTCTTTTGCGTTAAGCTAACGGGCAAGTTAGTTCAATCATGTCGACAGTATCTTTTAGAAATTCACAAAGGCAGGAAAGTATGAGAATCATGTGGAATAAATATACAAATTTATCTTATTTGGAGGTTGTAAAATGACGTTCCCGACACATATTGTATCCGCAGGTGGAATTGTAGAAGATGGAACTGGAAATATCCTTTTAGTAAAAGCCCATGACGATGGTTGGGTGTATCCTGGTGGGATAACTGAAGTAGGAGAAAACCTGATTGATGGTGTCATCCGTGAAATCAAAGAGGAAAGTGGAATAGACGCCACGGTTAGCTATTTGATTAGTGTTATTTCGAATACAGCAATCCATAAGTGGTATGACGGTGTGACGGATGTCCCTACGAAGGTCATGTTTGATTTCGTGTGTAAAGCTGTGGGTGGAGAGTTAGCTACTTCTAATGAAACGAGCGAATGCAGGTGGGTTCCAAAGGAAAATGTTCTGGATTTGATTACTTTACCTGGAATCCGCATGCGTTATGAAGCTTATTTGAACTTTAACGGCTCTGTGAATTATATGGAGTATGTCACTGCGTCAACGACAGAATTTAATGTTAAGCTTCAAAGAAGTGTTTAGTTGTACGAGGGATCGTGTATTGAACTAACGGTAAACGATAACTCAAACAACTAAAAGGCAACTGATCAATGTGATCGGCTGCCTCTGTTCAAATAAGGGCAGGATTGTTTTATCAATTTTCGAACCCTATATTTGTCGAGGGAGAAGAACATGGTCCGATTGAAGTCGCTATTTTAGCGGCTTTTTTTATTATATCGGTATAAGTTTTTTCCCGATTGTCGAAATAGACAAGAAGATGTTCCAGTTTCCGATTAGATAAATATCTAAGTTTTAGTAATGGGTCTCTTTGGAGCGACTAACAGGCAGAGATCAGCCTCAACGCTGGCGGATTTCCACGGGAACTGTATTCACATTGAAATGGATAAAACAAGCTCGTCAATAAGCATTTTAGCAAAAAAACATGGTTCTATTGCTGACGTTGTTTCATTAAGTTATACCAGCTAATAGCTTTTCAACATTTTCTGCCAAACAACTTGAGAGATTGTGATATATTTATTAACAAGCATGCTAATTTTTGAAAATTACACTCGGCAAGAGCCGGAAGGAGAAAAAAATATGCAAACCATTGATAACTCCAATATCTATAAAGGCTTCGATAATGGAAACATATACATCATCGCAGAAACAGAAACAGAAGGTCAGTTCAATGTCTATCAGTTGTTTGACGATTATAATGATTATGCAACAGCTTCCGATATCAGGGCTGCAACTTCGTATCTTAAAAATGTCCCAGACGAAGAAATCATTGTTGCTATTCCGTGCGAAAAAAGAAACGCTTTTTTGATTAAGAATCACATCGATCGTCATGAAATGAATTCCTTCAAACTCACTCTAGACGAAATACTCTAGAAAATTCACAATAACCGCCGAGTTATCACTGGACGGCTTTTTGTGGAGGTGGAAGTGAATATAATGGAAAGAAAAATAAACTCTAAGAGTCACTATATTATTGTCGACTCTATGTGCTAATACATCAGGAATTAGTTATGTATTCAATAAATTACCTGCAGGTAGAGCAATGTTTGTAATAATTTTGATTTCTCTTATTATTCAAATTGTTGCTTATATAATAGCAATGAGAAATATTAATGATCTGTTCCACGACATCGAGTTTGTTGTAGCCCCTTATAGAGATTTTTAGAATTGAGACAAAGAAAAATGTTAGCAGAATGGAACAACAGCCGTGGGTATACCGATAATCATTGGAATGATGAATTAGCAAATGAAATTGTTCAATAATAAATGAAACTTTGCACCTGATGTATTCAGCTAACGGGAAACGTTAGTTGAAAAATTAAGAGCAGTCTGTAGTTTTTTAGACTGCTCTTAATTTTTCTTTGAGTTATCCATTTGTTTGTGATGATACCTAGATGATACTGAAGTGCCATCACTATTGGAAGTATAAGTTTACCAAATGGAAACCTTATGGGTTAAGTCGTACGCAACCTATTTATTGGTTTGAAGACAAGTGAAGAAAAATCCGATTTAATACCAACTGGAAGGCTAAAAAGATAAGCGAACCTGCAATGATGTGTATAGTCTGAGCAGAAAAAGTATTGAAGTTAAGTGTAAATATCGAGTAGATGATCCCACCTATGAAACCTAATAGACCATATGCGGCAATAGCAACGGGCAATCTCATATACTTATTATCTTTTTTTCTGTATAAAAGTAATCCATCCACTAATATAGAGAGTGGCGTAATTAAGAAAAGTAAAATAGCGAGGTTAATCAATAATCCAACCGCAAATTTATACCCGAATGAATAATAGTAAGTATTTTCTATTCTTTCATCTATAGGGACATAGTGATATATTCCCATTGCAAGTGAAATGAAAACTGCAGTTAATACAGCTGCAACTATTTTTCCGCGCGGCCTATATATTCTATTGGTTTTTGTCATTCAACTATGAACCTCCTTTTTATATAACTATATTCAACAACGAATAGACTTAGGAAGTTACTATATTTTAACATACCAGGCTGAGAAAGAAGACGTGAAACAATTTTATGCTGATCGAGGCGATACGAATTAATCACTTCATTTGATTGCAAGTTACAGCACAGCACAAAAAAGCCCGCTTTCCGTTACACTCCACGAGGGAGAATATCGGAAAACGGACCATTTTTTCAACTGTAAAAGAAATATAAGAACTACTCTACGCCATCCTTAAAGTGTTTGTTCCAGTGTTTGTCGCCTTTGTGCAACAGATCTTCTACCGTTTTCTCAAGAGTCATCAACAACTGTGCTCTAACATCAAGTACGGTTTCTCTGTACAAGCGTTCTTCCGATCCAACGATTTTATCGCCGTATAATGCCTGTGCAGCTACGTACTTCCGATGTTCCTCGACCAGAGTATCAATGGACTCCAATGCATGTTCCACAAAGTGGGAAATGCTTTGGTATTCTTTGGGCATTTGTTCTTTTAAAGCTTGAATTTTCGCAAGAGCTGGCATGCTCATCACCTCGTGTTTATGAATGTAAATTTACAATACACTATTTTCATGAAAATTGCATTAAAAACAGCTTAAATTTGGACAAATTTCGACTTTTTTTATTTTAAGGACCAAAAAAAGTGGTTAGCTATAATGTATGCCATTGCATTTGAATTGAGTCGTGTAAGTAATGGAATCCCTTTTGGACTCGTTTGGTGACTCGTTATGCGATTTCTGTTATTCTAAGAGAAGATTTCAGCGGCCCTAATACATACGCCGTTATTTTGTTATGGCAAATTAAAAAAATACTTAACTTTGCAACAATTTTATTGATGATCACGTCTGTAAGGTTGCAGGGAGAGGGGGATCCTTTGTGGTAGAGCCGGAACTCATCAGAGCCGCTCAATCGGGCGATCGCGACGCTCTAATTACCCTATTGCGGGAGATTGAACAACACGTCTATCGGACCGCATATTACATTCTAAATAATGAACAGGACGCTTTGGATGCTGCTCAGGAAGCGTTGATCCGAATTTACACCAAAATCAATTCATACGAAGAAAAGGCCCAATTCAAAACATGGGTACAACGCATCGTCACGAACATCTGTATTGATAAATTCAGAAGAACCAAGCCGTCCGTCTCCATTGACGAACATGATATGGTTTTTCAGGATAATCAGGATGTGGAGTACGAGGTCATGTCTACATACGTGGCCCAAGACATTCAGGATGCGATCAACAAGCTTCCCGAGCATCATCGTACCGTTATTGTTCTAAGATATTTGCAGGACTTATCCTACAATGAAATTGCGGATTGTCTCGATCTTCCGTTGAATACGGTGAAATCTTATTTATTTAGAGCCAGGCAGCAATTACAGAATCTACTACAGGAATATCAGAAAGGTGGTGTGACAGGATGAAATGCGAAGAGGTGGTGGAATGGATGCACCGCTATCTGGATCATGATCTGGGCGAGGCGGAAACCGCGCAGATGCTACAGCATGTGGCGAAGTGTCCGGAGTGCGCCGAGAATTTTAGTTTACTCAGAGCTCTTTCCAGAGAACTGGAAGAATTACCGCAAGTAAGCCCGAAATTTAGTCTGGTTGATGCGATTATGCCACAGCTTGATGCCATTGACGAAGCGCGGAAAGAACAAAGTAGCACCATACAGGAAATGAATCCTGTCCCCGCTGCATTTGAGAATTTACAACGTTCAAGTGAGCGGAAAACGAAGCAAAAATGGCTTAACTCGATGGCAGGACGTATGTCCATGGGTGCAGCGGCTGCGGCAGTTATATTGGGATTCGCCATCTGGGGAAATCCGCCTGAACAGATTGAGAATGCCGACTCCATGTTAATGAGCTCTGGAGCTTCTCAAGAGAGCGGCAATGTGGATGAGAATCCATTGAGCAAGAATATTGAGAATTATGATCCGGCAACTTCATCCCAACCAAGTAGCAACGATGTATTTGTGGGTGAATCGAATGCATCCTCAACGGAAGGGGATAACTTGGGATCAGAAACAATACCTGAAGAGAATGGTGGAGATCAGGTGCAGGAGCCTGAAGTTCAGGCAGATCCGACACCTCAACAACCGGCTACCGAATCCACGCCTGCTCCGAATAAAGGAGCTCAGGATCATTCGTCCAGTTCTCCTTCGACCGATAGTCAGAAGAGTCATGTTCAGAACCAAGACGCTGAGCAGAGAAATCAAGAATCAGGCAGTGCTCCTACATCTTCTACAGATGGTGAAGAGGATGGAACAAATGAACCAGAAAATGGAGATGCGAAATCCTTCGCTTCTCAGGATACAGCACCTAATATGACTGAAGATGTTCCTGTTGAAGGTAACGCTGTACCTGATAACGGTACAGGTGCAGACACCTCTGGAGGAAACAAAGGATTGGCAGGACCGGATCAGGGAATCGCTACAACAGCAGCACCAAAAGAATGGAAATCACCTGACGGCTCCTATGTAGTTATGCTTATTGGTGATCAAATCAGCATATACTCCAAACCTGTCAATGAACCGGATGTTCTGAGTCTGGTTGAGCAACGCAATATAGAAGGGACGCTGAAGTCAGCAAGTTGGTCGAAAGATGGTACCCTATTTAACTACGAAACGGACAAGGACGGAACAACGGCGAAGAACTCGTTTAACGTACCTTCTGTGTCAGGTGGAGCTCCTGCCAAATAAGTGGAATTGGGAATTCAACTCCTTTAAACGAAAGAACATTTTCAGTATGACAAGCATATACTATAAGTAACAAAACGTCCTATCTCAGTTCAAACAACTGACGTCGTATGACCGCGCACCCGCTTTTTCTAGAACTGCTGGTGTCTGCGTTTATATAGATGTAGGACAGGGGACCTTCATCCGTAAACTGGATGTAAGGTCCCTTTGTTGTCTTGCGCTTTTTCTGGTAGGATAAGAGGGATAAGGAGGCGCCGTGAATGGATGTGAAAAGTGCAACAAAGGCAATACGTAGTGGAGAACCGGCTCCGATCTATGTGCTGTATGGAACGGAAAAGTATCAGATACAGCAATTTACGGATATGTTAAAAGAAGAGGTTATTGAAGAAGAACATCGTGATTTTGCGATTATTCCATATGATTTGTCTGAAACGGCTGTAGAGGTCGTTATTGAAGAAGCGGAGACCGTACCGTTTCTCGTATCCCGCAAATTGATTATTGTAAGGGATGCTAGTCTGTTTACCGCAGGTAAAGAATCCAAGATCGAACACCAGGTTGATCGTCTGCTTACATATATGGAAAATCCAGCAGATTACAGTACGATTGTTTTCCTGGCCCAAGGGGATAAGCTGGATGAGCGTAAGAAACTGGTGAAGGCTGTCAAGAAACAGGCGGTAGTTCTTGCCTTTGCTCCACTGAGTGGAGATGAGCTGTTGAATTGGATTGTGAAACTGGCGAAGCAGCGGGATGTCTCCTTTGAGACGGGAGCGGCGGACACATTGATCAGCTACGCGGGAACAGGTCTTCAGACCCTGTCTGCTGAAGTGGACAAGTTATGTTTGTTTGCGGGTAGTGGTGGAACAATCAAGCGTGCTGATATCGAGTCGCTGGTTGCTCGCAGTACAGAGCAGAATGTATTTTCACTGGTGGAAGAACTCGCTAATTTGCGACTGGAGAAAGCATTGGCTCTTTTCTATGAGTTGCTGAAACAACGGGAAGAACCGATTAAAATTGCGGCTTTAATCGCACGTCAGTTTCGGATCATGATCCAGGTGAAAGAGTTGGGCCAACAAAGTTACTCCCAACAGCAGATCGCCAGTCAGCTTGGTCTGCATCCATATGCCGTTAAGATTGCGGGCGAACAAGCGCGTAAATTTCAGCCGGATCGTCTGAGAATGATCCTGAGTCACCTCAGTGAACTGGATTACCAGATGAAAACAGGAGCGGTGGATAAAGTGCTTGGTCTGGAGCTTTTCTTATTAAGACTTGGTGCGTGAATGAGTACGTAAACGTAATAGAATACTCGTATGAATACAAACAAAGCGACCTTTGCTCCATGATGGTTAGATCATCGGAATAAAGGTCGCTTTATCTGTGTCTTATACTTATCGAATCAGATACTAAAAAATCCTGAAAGCCTATGCTGTTCAGGATTTTTCCATTGGATCGTATAAGTAACGCTTCTTACGCTTGTGCGGAAAGAGCGTTCAGTTTTTTCGCCAAGCGAGACTTTTTGCGTGCTGCAGCATTTTTATGAACCAGACCTTTAGTTACAGCCTTGTCCAGCTTTTTGGAAGCAGCTTGAATCGCAGCTTTTGCAGTATCAACTTCGTTACTTACCAGAGCAGCATCAGCAGCTTTAACAGCTGTACGGAGTGCAGACTTCTGGGAAGCGTTGAGTGCGCGGCGCTTGTCGCTCGTTTTTACGCGTTTAACAGCGGATTTGATGTTTGGCATTACATTCACCTCCTGTAAGGCATTTGCATGAATACAAACGTTTCACAACTTAAAATATTCTATCACGCTAGCATGTAAATTGCAACAGATATTCCTACGATGTTCGACATGCTGCATAAAGAAACTCTTTTTCCCACACAATATGCTCAAATGCGGTAAGGGAGGCAAGGACAGAATGACACTGGATTTGCAAAACTATACAGTTCGTACCGATTTGGCAATCGACTCCAAAGAAATGGCGCAAGGTGGACAGAAACAGACGATTCCCGGACTACGGGAAGACGTAGAGAAAAAAGAGGGTATTACGATTACACGTATTGATGTACTTAATGATGAAGCAGCCAAAGCCATTGGTCGGGTGAAAGGCCACTATGTCACTTTGGAGGTGCCGTCACTACGGAATGGGGATACGGAGTTACAGGAACGCGTTGCCGCTGAGTTCACACGTGAGATGGAAGATTTTATGGTTAAGGCCGGAATCAACAAAACATCCAAGGTCTTGATTGTTGGCCTGGGCAACTTAAATGTCACCCCGGATTCACTCGGTCCACTTGTTGTGGAAAATCTGATGGTGACCCGTCAGTATTTCGAATTAGTGCCAGACCAGGTTGCACCAGGGTATCGGGAAGTTAGCGCGATTGCTCCCGGCGTATTAGGTACAACGGGCATTGAATCCAGTGACATCGTACAGGGGATTGTAGATCGGACCAAGCCGGATGCTATTATTGCGATTGATGCTCTGGCCTCGCGTTCCTTGGAACGTGTAAATACAACGATTCAGGTAGCCGACATTGGTATCCACCCGGGTTCAGGCATTGGCAACAAACGGCGTGGCTTGACCCGTGAAATATTGGGCGTTCCCTGCATCGCCATCGGCGTACCAACCGTATGTTATGCATCCACTATTGTGAACAATGTCATTGAGATGATGCGCTCACACTTCCGCCAGGAAACGGATCAGACGAAACAGATCATGGGTATGCTGGACGACATCGGTGAGCAAGATCGATTAAGTCTGGTGAAAGAGGTACTGGAGCCACTGGGTCATGACCTTATTGTTACTCCCAAAGAAATCGATGAGTTTATTGAGGGAATTGCCAATGTTATTGCTACAGGACTTAACGCCGCACTCCATGATGCAGTGAATCCAGATAACGTAGCCGCCTATACACATTAAAACTTAAACTGCTGAGAAGAAGGTCCGAATCTATCGGACTTTCTTTTTTTGTTCTTGGAATCTTTCATTTTCCTGTTCTATCAAATTGGGCCGGCTCATAGAGTTGAAGTATAAGAGTTGTCCAGCAGGGAAGGAGACAGCAGAATGAACAAGATATTGGCCTGGAATATTGGGAAGTGGAAAAAAAGATGTCTGCACGTGCTGGTCATGGGCCGTACGTTGTTGTTGCTTATGATCATATCTGCTTTGTTTTTTGTCGTACTTGGTCTCGGGGGAATGGCAGAGAAACGCTTGAATAATTCACCCGTTTCTTCCATGAAAGGATTTGCGAGCGCCGTATCAAGCCGCTTTTTTGTCGATATGCTCGGTATGGAGATGCCCCATCTCACCCAGAAAGAACAGACCTCTGCCATATCCGGTGAGAATCTCACCTCCTTTGTTTTCCAATTGCTGACGAATGTAAACCCTCAAGACCCCAAGAGCCTGATTGCGAGAGAAATGCCGGGCATGGGTTCCAACCAACCTGTACTGCTCCGGCCTGGCTCTGGTAACGAAAAAGCTGAGGCTCCCGAAGATTATCAGCCCGGTCCTGGTCTTACGGATACGGCTTCAGCGGGTGGAGGAAAACCGGGTAGTGAGCTACATGTTCCACCAGGTCAGGACAACACGGATCCTCCTGATTCGAGCGAGCCTGGAGATGGAGAAGGTAAAGAGGACCCCCCAGCGAAGGATGGCGAGAAAGACAATAGCGGTTCACCGACAACAGGTAAAAAATCAGTTCTCATCTATCATTCTCATCCACGGGAAGGTTACAATCCACTGCTAGGTACGAAGAGTGATAACCCATCATCAGGCAAATCAACAGGAAATGTGTTTCAAGTGGGAACCTATCTCTCAGACAGTCTGGAGAAGCTGGGAATCGGCGTAGAGCACGCCAAGGATGATTACCCTACCAAAGTAAAGGATTATAACTGGAACTATTCCTATAAATATTCCCGTCAAACGGTAAAAGCGGCACTCGCTCAAAATGAAGATCTGACGTATCTCATAGACATTCATCGTGATTCACAGCGTCATGGCAAAACAACAACAACTATTAATGACTTGGGCTACGCCAAAGTGTATTTCATTATTGGACATGAAAATCCAAATTGGCGGCAGAACGAAGCCTTTGCTGCAAAAATTCATAAAAAACTGGAAGCCAAGTATCCTGGTGTATCCCGTGGTGTCTGGGGCAAGGACGGCGGAGGAGCCAACAACGGAGAGTATAACCAAACCCTTTCACCCAACAGCATTTTGATTGAGATTGGTGGCATCGACAACACAGGAGCTGAGCTCCAACGGACATCGAAGATTCTAGCAGACATGATTGCTCAAGTGTATTGGGAAGATCAGAAGGTGGACAAAGCCAGTGCAGAAACGTCATCACAGGGTGGATAGGGAATATATATGTATGAAGAACAAAATAGTAGAGTGTGACAGGAGGCAAAGCATATGTCCAGATTCGGTAAAAGACTGTTATCCATCGCTGTATTAATGTTGCTGGGTGTGCTGTTTGGAATGCAGCTGGCTGGCAGCAACTTTCATATGGGTAATTCATCAGACGGCACGTCAACCGCTGTGACAACAGAGCCAACTTCACAGGTTACCGAATCTGTCCCGACTGCACCTGTCCAAAAGGAAATCAAAGAACCACCATTTGTACCTGTTCAGTCACCAAGCCAAGTGCTTGGGGCAGATCAAAATAAGGCTCCGGTTGATGTGTTGGCAGACAAAACGGCGGGGCTATTGCAAAATCTCTCACACAGTGGAATCAAGTGGGTGGTCTCTCTTTTTAGTGGCGTTGCTGAATAAAATACCATAATTTTAAGGTACAATATAACCTCTGGGAGTTTCATGATCACACTTTATTATAAAGTTAAGACATCACGGGATTGATGCACTCTGCATCAACTGTTATAATGAAGTGATTGACACTAGGCTGTTTCTGGGGGTAAGGAATGACTGACATTCGGGCAAGACAACGTAAAATTCGTAACTTTTCTATTATTGCACATATAGATCACGGCAAATCAACACTTGCGGACCGGATCTTGGAGCACACAGGTGCGCTCACTTCACGTGAAATGCAGGAACAAGTTCTGGATAAGATGGACCTTGAACGCGAACGTGGAATAACGATCAAGCTACAAGCAGTAGCCTTGACTTACAAAGCGGATGACGGTGAAGAGTATTTATTGAATCTGATTGATACACCGGGACACGTAGACTTCACGTATGAAGTATCACGCAGTCTTGCTGCATGTGAAGGTGCTCTGCTGGTTGTGGATGCGGCTCAGGGAATTGAAGCCCAAACACTTGCCAACGTGTATCTGGCATTGGATAACAACCTTGAAATTTTACCTGTTATCAACAAAATTGACCTTCCGAGCGCTGATCCTGAACGGGTGAAGCAGGAAGTGGAAGATGTTATTGGGTTGGACACAAGTAATGCGGTTTTGGCTTCGGCCAAATCAGGAATCGGAATCAAAGAAATTTTGGAGCAGGTGGTGCAAAGTGTTCCGGCACCGACTGGTGATCCTGACCAGCCTTTGAAAGCGCTGATTTTTGACTCGCACTATGACCCGTACAAAGGTGTAATCGTATATGTACGTGTTGTTGATGGCAAAATCAAATCCGGTTCCAAAATCAAAATGATGGCAACAGGTAAATCATTTGAAGTCATTGAAGTTGGAGCGTTCAAACCTCGCATGACCATCGTGGACGAGCTGAACGTCGGGGATGTTGGGTTTATTGTTGCAGGTATCCGGCATGTTGGCGATACACAAGTCGGGGATACGGTAACGGATGCCAAAAATCCAACACCGGAACCTTTGCCGGGTTATCGTAAAATTAACCCAATGGTGTATTGTGGTCTCTATCCGATCGAAACATCGGACTATGTTGATCTGCGTGAAGCGTTGGAGAAACTGCAGTTGAACGATGCGTCTCTGAGCTTTGAACCGGAAACATCCAGTGCACTCGGTTTTGGATTCCGTTGTGGATTCCTTGGACTGCTTCACATGGACGTTATCCAGGAGCGGATCGAGCGGGAGTTTAACATTCCGTTGATCACAACGGCACCAAGTGTAATCTACCACGTTACCTTAACGAATGGTGAAGTGATGAAAATCGACAACCCATCCAACTATCCTGAGGTGGGACGGATTGATTACGTCGAGGAACCGTACGTCAAGGCAGATATTATCGTACCAAATGATTATGTAGGTACCATTATGGAGCTGTGTCAGAATAAACGCGGTGAATATGTGAATATGGAATATTTGGACACAACCCGGGTTACCATTACCTATGAGATTCCGTTGTCCGAGATTGTATATGACTTCTTCGACCAGTTGAAATCCGGTACCAAAGGATATGCATCCCTGGATTATGAGCTGTCCGGTTACCGTCAGTCCAATCTGGCGAAAATGGATATCGTACTTAATGGCGAACAGGTGGATGCTCTGTCCTTTATCGTTCACCGTGACCGTGCTTATAACCGCGGACGCATTGTCTGTGAGAAGCTGCGCGAGCTGATTCCACGGCAAATGTTCGAGGTGCCAATTCAGGCATCTGTAGGTACCAAGGTCGTTGCTCGTGAAACGGTAAAAGCCATGCGTAAAAACGTACTTGCCAAGTGTTATGGTGGTGACATCTCGCGGAAACGGAAACTGCTTGAGAAGCAGAAAGAAGGTAAGAAGCGGATGAAACAGGTTGGTAACGTTGAGGTGCCGCAAGAGGCATTCATGGCGGTACTGAAAATTGATGATTAAACAATCTATTTTGAGGTACAACACAGAATGTGTGTATTCAAATTAGATTAAAGAAAATTCATTTTCGGGTACAACACAGATTGTGTGTATCGAAATTGAATTGTAGGACGTTTGCTTGCAAACATGGTTACAACACAAAATACTAAATAACTAAGCTGAAAGGGAAGCCGGATGGCTTTCCTTTTTTCAAATAGAGGGGGACTTGCCATGACATTGGCAGCACACAGCCGGAAGACAGGTGCGCCCCAAGCGGTGTATCTTCACATTCCCTTTTGCACGAATAAATGTTTTTATTGCGACTTTAACTCCTACGTTCTGAAAGATCAGCCCGTGATGCAATATCTCGAAGCGCTGGAACGGGAGATGGAACATACAGTTAAGGCAAATCCACCGGGTGAGATCAAGACCATATTTGTAGGTGGTGGTACGCCAACAGCTCTGAAACCGGATGAGATGGCAGTATTTCTTCGTTCCGTGAAGACGTATTTCCCAAATTGGGCGGACGATATTGAATTTTCGATGGAAGCCAACCCGGGAACAACGGATGCGGAGAAGCTCGCTGCGATGAAAGAAGGCGGCGTCAACCGTGTCAGCTTTGGCGTACAGGCTTTTCAGAATGATCTGCTGACAGGCATTGGGCGTATTCATAATACGGATGATGTATATCGCAGTTTGGAGAACGCTCGAAAAGCGGGATTGAACAACCTGTCCATTGACCTGATGTTCGGGTTGCCGAACCAGACTGTTGAAATGTTGAATGAAAGCATCGACAAAGCGCTGGAACTGGATTTGCCGCATTACTCCATTTACAGCCTGAAAGTAGAAGAGAATACACTTTTCCATACACTGTACCAGAAGAACCAGTTACCTCTTCCTCATGAAGATGACGAGCTGGAGATGTATCTTCTATTAATGAGACGTATGAAAGAAGCAGGCTATGGACAATACGAGATCAGTAACTTTGCCAAGCCAGGCTTCGAGAGTCGTCACAATATTACCTACTGGCGTAATGAGGACTACTATGGTCTGGGTGCGGGTGCGCATGGATATGTGGGCCGCGAACGGCATATGAATATTAAAGGTATAAATCCTTATGTTGAAGCTTCACGAGCAGGACTGCCTCGTCTGGATCATTTTGAGATCGCTCGCCCTGAGGCAATGGAAGATTATCTGATGGTTGGACTGAGAATGTTGGAGGGAGCTTCGGCCTCACGGTTTAGCGAACAGTTCGGAGAGTCCATGGAAGAAGTGTTTGCGAAGCCTTTGGGCAAAATGCTTAACGCAGGATTGCTTGAGCGCACGGCAGATGGCTTCCGACTGAGTGAACAGGGTATCCTGTTCGGAAATGACGTTTTTGCGGAGTTTATTGGGTCCATATCGCTGAATTCGTAGCTTGAAATTCTATACGCTCTGTTGTATATTTATTCATATTGATTTTACAGAGCGTGTTAATTTAACAACTACGAAGTCAGCTTTCCTCTGGAAAGCTTGGTAATAGGAGGAGAGCAGGATGTCGGTAATATGCAGAAAAGCCGTGCCGGAAGATGTTGAACCACTGTATGAAATGATAAAGGGCTATGCAGAGCGTGGGATCATGCTTCCGCGATCACGGGAAATACTGCACCGACAGCTGGAGCACTTTGTTGTAGCCGAAGTCGATGGTGAAGTGGTGGGTTGCGGATCGCTTTGTCGTCTGGGGAATGACCTGGTAGAAGTCAGATCACTCGGTATTTCGGAAGGGCACAAAGGGCTCGGTATTGGCTCCCGATTGCTGGACCGACTGGTAGAAGAAGCCGAGAAACAACAAATTCCTAAGGTTATGGCGTTGACATATGAAGTGTCATTCTTCCTCAAAAACGGTTTTGCCGTGGTGGAAAAAGAGATCTTCCCCGAAAAAGTATGGACCGACTGTGTTCATTGTAGCAAGCAGGATTGTTGCGATGAAATCGCGGTATTGAAAGAGCTTAACGTTTCGGCCTAACAATTGAATGGACTGCATGGATCGAGCTGAGTCAACCTCTGCCCTACATGCAGTCCTTTTTACTTCAAAGGATGTTCAATAAAGCTGTTAGTACTCGCCGACATTGGTCTATACTATAAATAGATGAGCCCACTCATCAAACTCACTTGACAATGTTCACGTCAGTTTGGTATTTTTGTATTACCGCTTAGCACTCATCTAACCGGAGTGCTAACGACATGGGACAGTACAGTCAGAAGGAGGGAATACTCACCATGTTAACAGAGCGTCAACGAATGATTCTGAACGCTATAGTGGATGACTATATCCGTTCAGCTGAGCCCGTAGGGTCCCGGAGCATTTCCAAAAGGGGAGATGTTGGATACAGTCCGGCGACGATCCGTAATGAAATGGCGGACCTTGAAGATATGGGGTTTCTGGAACAACCGCATACATCGGCAGGACGCATTCCATCCCATAAAGGCTATCGATATTATGTCGATCATTTGGTTCCCTGGAATCAGGTGGAGCCTCAAGAGTTGGATGATCTGAAGTCGTTCTTCGCCGAAAAGCTGAACGTCATGGAGCAAGTTATTCAGCATGCATCCAATATTTTGTCACATATGACGAATTATACTTCGATCCTGCTTGGACCGGAAGTATTCCATACGTCCCTTCGTCACTTCCAATTGCTTCCGCTGAACGAAAGTGAAGCTGTGGCAATCATCGTGACCAACACAGGTCAGGTAGAGAACAAGACGGTCCAGATTCCACCAGAAATCTCGGTCGCCGAGATGGAGAATGTGGTTCGCCTGTTAAATACCAAGCTTGTGGGCGTGCCAATTTACAAATTAAAATCCCGTCTCTATACCGAACTTGGGCAAGAGATGGAACGGCATATTACACGTTATGAGGAAGTTATGCAGGTGCTGAACAGTGCCTTTGACAACGAACATGATAATCGTCTGTTCCTCAGTGGTGCCACTAACATGTTGACTCAACCGGAGTTTAAAGATATCGAAAAGGTAAAAGATATTCTTGATCTGCTGGAAGAGACTCCAACACTCATGAAATTGATGATGCCCGTGCCGGGTGGATCTGGTATTCAAGTGCGAATTGGCACTGAGAATGATCATGAAGCCTTTGCTAACTGTAGCCTGATTACAGCCTCCTATTCATTGGACGGTGAGGCTTTGGGTTCGATCGGTATTCTGGGACCCACGCGGATGGATTACGCACGTGTCATTCATATTCTAAATACACTATCCCGTGATTTGACGGCGATGCTGACGCATCGTTTCAAATAAGAGACGGGAATGAACCATTTCATTCGTATAAGGAGGTGAACATCTTGAAAGAGGAGCAATCATTTACAGAAGAACAAGAGGTAACAGCAGCTGAGCAGGAGCCTGTCAATGAAGCTGGCGCTGCAGAAGCACAAGCTGAAGAGATCGCTGATCAGGAGCAGGATGAGCTTGCACGTCTGAAGGCAGAAGCTGAGGAGCAACAGCAGCGTTATGTCCGTGCACAAGCTGATTTTGACAACTTCCGTCGTCGTACGCAGAAGGAAAAAGAGGAATTGGCTAAATACGCTTCGATGAAGCTGGTCACCGAACTGGTACCGGTTATTGATAACTTCGAGCGCGCCATGGCTACTGTACCGGAAGGAACAGAGTCCGAATCTTTCTCCAAAGGTATCCAAATGATTTTCCGTCAATTGGAAACCGTGATGACAAACGAAGGTCTGACAGCTATGGAATCGGTAGGACAACCGTTCAATCCTGAATTCCACCAAGCAATCATGCAAGTGGAGAGCGACGAATACGAAGAAGGTATCGTTGTTGAGGAAGTCCAAAAAGGCTACATGCTGAAAGATAAAGTGCTTCGTCCAGCTATGGTTAAAGTCAGCTCATAATTTCCATAGTGGAAGGAATGAGTCGGCTCCTTGGTTGAACAATGTGGGCGAAGTTTAATATAAAGGTTTGTACACATAGAGCACGATTAGCAACATGAACATCTAATAAGGGTCAGATCAGACCCATTCATTTTAAATTGTTGAGGAGGAAATTTTCGGATGAGCAAAGTAATCGGTATTGACTTAGGAACAACAAACTCATGCGTAGCAGTAATGGAAGGCGGCGAGGCTGTCGTAATTCCAAATCCGGAGGGCGCACGTACAACTCCATCCGTAGTCGGTTTCAAAAAGGATGGAGAGCGCGTTGTTGGTGAAACAGCAAAACGTCAAGCGATCACAAATCCGGATCGTACCATCATGTCGATCAAACGTCACATGGGTACTTCACACAAGGAAACAATTGATAGCAAAGACTACTCTGCACAAGAGATCTCTGCAATCATCCTGCAAAAATTGAAATCCGATGCTGAAGCTTATCTGGGTCAAACGGTAACTCAAGCAGTTATCACTGTACCAGCTTACTTCAATGACAGTCAGCGTCAAGCGACTAAAGATGCGGGTAAAATTGCAGGTTTGGAAGTTCTGCGTATCGTCAACGAGCCAACAGCAGCAGCTTTGGCATACGGTATGGAGAAATCCGAAGACCAAACGATTCTCGTATATGACCTGGGCGGCGGTACGTTCGACGTATCCATTCTTGAACTGGGTGATGGCTTCTTCGAAGTTAAAGCAACTAGCGGGGACAACCAATTGGGCGGCGATGACTTTGACCAAGTGATCATCGATTACCTCGTAAGTGAATTCAAAAAAGATCAAGGTATTGACTTGAGCAAAGATAAAGCAGCGGTTCAACGTTTGAAAGATGCAGCAGAAAAAGCGAAAAAAGAACTTTCCGGCGTCTTGACTACAACGATCTCCTTGCCGTTCATCACGGTTGCTGATGGCGTTCCTCAGCATTTGGAGTTGAACCTGAGCCGTGCGAAATTTGAAGAAATCTCTGAAGGTCTGGTTGAGCGTACGCTTGAACCAACTCGTCGTGCATTGAGCGATGCGGGTATGACAGCTAACGATATCGACAAGATCGTATTGGTTGGTGGTTCTACACGTATTCCTGCAGTACAAGAAGCGATCAAAAAACTGACTGGTAAAGAGCCTCACAAAGGCGTTAACCCGGATGAAGTTGTAGCTTTGGGTGCTGCTGTACAAGCGGGCGTACTGACAGGTGATGTGAAAGACGTTGTATTGCTTGACGTAACTCCATTGTCCCTGGGTATCGAAACAGCGGGTGGCGTATTCACTAAAATGATCGAGCGTAACACAACGATCCCTACAAGCAAATCTCAAGTGTTCTCCACATATGCAGACAATCAACCAAGCGTTGAGATTCATGTCCTGCAAGGTGAGCGTGAGATGGCAGCGGGTAACAAATCGCTTGGACGTTTCATGTTGGGTGATATTCCACCAGCTCCACGTGGCGTTCCACAAATCGAAGTTAGCTTCGATATTGATGCCAACGGTATCGTTAACGTATCTGCAACAGATAAAGGTACAAACAAAACTCAAAAAATCACAATCACTTCTTCCAGCGGTTTGAGCGATGCTGAAGTTGAGCAAATGATGAAAGATGCTGAGTTGCACGCTGAAGAAGATAAAAAACGCAGAGAACTCGTTGAAGCGAAAAACAGTGCAGATCAACTGATCTACTCTGTTGACAAAACGATTAAAGATCTTGGCGAAAAAGCAGATGCTGGCGAAGTTGAAAAAGCGAATGCTGCCAAAGAAAAACTGCAAGGCGTTTTGACTTCCGACAACCTGGAAGATATCAAAGCTGCTACAGAAGAACTGACAGAGATCGTTCAACAACTGTCTGTGAAACTGTATGAGCAAGCACAGGCGCAAGAGCAAGAAGCACAAGGTGCTGAAGAGCAACAAGGCTCTGCAAAACGTGACAACGTCGTAGACGCTGATTACGAAGTTGTGGACGAAGATAAAAAACAAAACTAATTCGTAGTTCTACGCGAATTAAACATCGGTGACGTTCGAATTAGAGGGAAAGTCATAGCCGGGGCTCCCGTGCTTTGGCTTTCCTTTTGTCACGATGTGCGATATGGTGAAAGATATGGGGGTGGAAGAGTGGCTGAAAAGCGTGATTATTATGAGGTGCTTGGCGTTAGTAAAACGGCTAACGACGATGAGATTAAAAAGGCTTACCGTAAGCTTGCCCGTCAGTATCACCCTGACGTAAACAAGGCTGCTGATGCGGAAGCTAAATTTAAAGAAGTTAAAGAAGCTTACGACGTAGTGAGTGACGGTCAGAAGCGTGCACAATATGATCAATATGGTCATGTCGATCCGAATCAAGGTGGATTCGGTGGCGGCGGTGATTTTGGTGGCGGCGGATTTGGCGACATCTTCGACATGTTCTTTGGCGGCGGTGGCGGTGGACGACGTGACCCCAATGCTCCGCAACGGGGGAATGATCTGCAGTATACGATGACGATTGAGTTCAAGGAAGCTGTATTCGGCAAAGAAACCGATATTACGATTCCGCGTACCGAAGGCTGTGATACCTGTCATGGATCAGGTGCCAAACCAGGAACGAAACCGGAAACCTGCTCGGTCTGCCAAGGTAGCGGTCAGCAGGAAGTTGTGCAAAATACACCGTTCGGTCGTATGGTTAATCGTCGTGCATGTTCGAACTGTAGCGGTTCGGGTCAAATTATCAAAGAAAAATGTACAACGTGCAGTGGTAGCGGTAAAGTACGCAAGCAACGTAAAATCCATGTTCGCATTCCAGCGGGTGTAGATGACGGCGCGCAACTGCGTATGACAGGTGAGGGTGAGGGAGGCCTGCGTGGCGGACCAGCCGGAGATCTGTATATTGTCATTCGCGTGAAATCACATGATTTCTTCGAGCGCGAAGGCGACGATATTTATTGCGAAATCCCACTTACCTTTGCTCAGGCAGCTCTGGGAGATGAAGTTGAGATCCCGACGTTGACCGAGAAAGTGAAGTTGAAAGTACCAGCCGGTACACAAACGGGGACGTATTTCCGTCTCAAAGGCAAAGGTGTACCACGCCTGCGCGGTATGGGGCAAGGGGATCAACATGTGAAAGTGGTTGTAGTTACACCTAGTAAGCTGAATGACGAGCAGAAAGATTTGCTTCGCCAAATTGCTGCGCTGGATGGAGAGCAAACACATGAGCATGAACAATCCTTCTTTGATAGAGTGAAACGCGCCTTCCGAGGCGACTGAGAATAAAATAAAGCAAACCCAAAAGGACACCACTGCGGTTTTTACCGTGCGGTGTCCTTTTTTTGTACCCCTTTTTTTACTGATTCAGTGGTTTTCGCAAAATCCATGGATGTATGCTACGAAGCACGACAGCAATTTGTGGGAGCTTTCCGGTATATTCTGAGCTAACTTGCGGAAAGATAGCATGGCGAGAATGATATGCATAGCTGATATGCGAGAAATTAGGGAAGCAGGTGAAGCGGATGACCGAGAAAAATATTTTGGCGTACTTTCATAGCCCAGAGCAGGCCCAAGGGGCAGCCAAAAAACTGGAGGCATTGCGAGTGGAGGACCTGTCGATTAATCGATTCAGCCGATATGCGGGTGTAGGACCAAGCGGGGCTTCCTACAAGCCGGGCGTTTCCGGCAGTTTTTCATCATGGGTGCCCGATTCGATGCAGACGAATGCCAGCGCTGGTATCATGGCTGCGGCAGACCCTTCTGCAAGCGGCATGAGTGATGGTGGACAGGGAGGACCTACAGGAAGAGATGTATTACTTACTGTCATCGTAGATGAATCGGTACATCACCGTGCTATGTCTATTATCGAACAAGCCGGTGGATTGATCTAGTTTCAAGAAATCCATATAAGATGAACAGAGAATTACACTTTAACGGAGAGTGTAGAACCAATCTGAAGAAGCGAAGCGTTCGCCTTTATCACCGGATTTCTCCCTTTAAGAAGGGAGTTGAAGAAATCTGGGATAACAGCGATCGGAGGATGGGACTACAATCGGAGTGTTACAGTGTAACACGTATTAGTTCATTTTAATTTGAAGGAGGAGCATTACAATGGCAGAACATGAACGTCCAGGCAAGATTTTAACGAAAACGGAAAAGATGAAACGATTGCAGTCCGCTAAAAATGAGGACGTGGAATTCAGCGCTGAAGCTGCGGATCATGAGGATATCGAAGCACTACGCCGCAGTGAAGCGGCTGATCGACGTCAGGGACGGGAGCTTCATGACTGAAGATCGCTCGGCAGTTACCCTCGAAGCTGTTTTTACCAGCTGGACTGAGGCCGAGTCAGCACGCAGAGCCTTGGAATTGTTGCATCCGAACCAATTGAGTATCGAACGCCTTAGCAATGAAGCGTCTGCATTAAACTCATACGGTGTTACGGGCTCCGATAATTCTCCGACGGCTGTCGTCGGAGGATTTAGTGGCGAACTAAATGTACTTGCCTTGATTAGCGATGAAACGGAAATGTTATCTAATGGTCAGGTGTATGATACACCCGAAGAGGTCTCGGCAAACAGGCTAAAACAAGAAATTTTGCTGACCGTGTCCGTATCCAACGATTCGCTCCCGCAAGCTGCAGAGATGATCACGCAGAACGGTGGACGTTTTTGCTAAGTAAATGAAATAGATATGTATGAATAGATGACAGGATATTCGAGCGGTTAGGCTGCGGATATCCTGTTTTGTTTTTCTTTTATTGGTCGGCTTTGTGCTCCGGCTCGCTTGTGTAGTACAATAGTTGGGATGTTTGAAAAATGAGGAGGAAAAACCAAGTATGTTATGGCATGAACTAACAATACATACCACAGAAGAAGCTGTGGAGATGATTTCGAATTTTTTACATGAAGCGGGTGCTGGAGGGGTTTCGATTGAAGAGTCCGGTACTTTAAATAAAAAACGGGACACAACGTATGGTGAGTTATACGACGTTCCTTTGAATGATATTCCTGAAGGCTTTGCGGTCATTAAAGGGTACTTCTCCGAAGGTACGGATATGGTTGCATTGCAGTCCGAAGTGAATCCGAGAATTGAGGAACTCCCCGAATTCGGAATTGATACAGGCGAGGTTCGTTATGAGACGCGTACAGTGGATGAAAATGACTGGGCAACAGCCTGGAAGCAATATTTCAAGCCAGTACGTGTATCGGAACGTCTGACGATCAAACCAACGTGGGAAGAGTATACGCCTGAAAGTCCGGATGAAAAAATAATTGAGCTTGATCCAGGCATGGCTTTTGGTACAGGAACACATCCAACGACCTCCCTCTGCTTGCGCACACTGGAAACGGTTATTCAGGGCGGCGAGGAAGTTATTGACGTAGGTACAGGTTCGGGTATTTTGGCTATTGGAGCGATAAAACTTGGAGCAAAACATGTACTGGCGCTCGATCTTGATCCGGTTGCGGTAATCAGTGCCAGGGAGAATGTGGAACTGAATGGGCTGGAGCAACAAATTACGGTTAAAGAGAGTGATCTGTTGTCCGTCCTCGGGAGTCAGGACCCTGCGCTTGGTGTGCAACTGCCAGTTAAGGTTGTCGTGGCGAACATTCTGGCTGAGATCATTTTGTTGTTCGTAGACGATGTCTATAATGCGCTTGAGTCTGGTGGCACCTATATTGTATCGGGCATTTGGAAGAACAAAGAGCAGGTTGTACATGATGCACTGGTAGCCTCCGGGTTTGAAGTGAGTGCGATTCACCGTGATGAGGATTGGCTGGCATTTGTAGCCAGAAAGGGGTAACCCATGGACTTCCTGGAGCGGTTCTTTCGCCTTCCGATTGATCAATTACCATTCTTCCTGCTGACCATCCTGATCGCATTTACAGTTCACGAATTCTCACATGCGTATTTTGCCAACAAATTTGGTGATCCAACAGCTAAGCTGCTTGGAAGAGTTACGCTGAATCCGGTCGTGCACTTTGATCTGCTGGGTGTGTTACTGCTTGTTATTGCAGGCTTCGGTTGGGCGCGCCCAGTTCCTGTAAACCGTGCGAATTTTGACAAGCCGAGATTGATGGGGACTATCGTATCTGTCGTAGGTCCTCTGAGTAATCTGCTGCTCGCCATTATTGGTGCCATTGTCTACGGTTGTCTGTTTGGATCAGGCGTACTGGGCAGCATTGAGAATGATCGAGTGGTTACAGCCCTGATGACGTTTTTACCTATGTTCAGCATAACGAACTTTTTCCTGTTTATGTTTAATCTGATTCCTCTTCCGCCATTGGATGGTTATCGTATTCTTGAAGATGTATTGCCAAGGCCCCTCAGTCGCAAGCTGCAGGGTGTGGAACAATGGTCCATCTTTATTTTCCTGCTGATTCTGGTTATCCCGCCATTGCAGGCTGTAACGATTCAACCGTTATATGTATTTGCAAATAACATGTATATGGATCTGGTAGGTCTGATTATTGAATTATATCGCTAAAAGCGTATCGTGTTTTGGACGGATATACTGGTCAGAAACACGTAAAAGTTGTATGATCATCTGTGGCGATTGGATTCACGCCTGCCAGCAGGCGGGGTGAATTCCAGTCATAACAGGACAGAATGGGTGGATTGACTTATGCAGCGATATTTTGTATCTGCAGAACAGTTTAATGAACACGCTGTGATCATCACAGGTGATGATGCACGCCATATCGGCAAGGTCATGCGTGGTAAACCTGGAGATAAACTGATTGTCAGTGACGGAAACTCCAGAGAAGCACTCGTGGAAATTGAGACCATTGAAACAGGCCAAGTGACGGCCAATATTGTAGAGCCACTGGTTATGGACCATGAAGCGCGGATTCGTGTAACCGTGGCACAGAGTCTGCCCAAAGGCGACAAGATGGAAACAGTCATCCAGAGATGTACTGAGATCGGGGCGGTATCATTTGTACCCTTCCTCTCAGAACGTACGATTGTGCAATATGATGCCAAGAAAGAAGGCAAACGGTTGGAGCGGTGGCGGAAAATTGCCAAGGAAGCTGCCGAACAGAGTCACCGGAATCGCATTCCATCCGTTGAGCAGCCGCTTTCTTGGAAAGGGCTGTTATCTTCTTTTGAGGGCTATAGCCTGGTATGTTATTGTTATGAGAAAGAAAACGGTAAACAGCTGAGAGATGCGCTGAAACCGTTTGTTGAGCAACTTGCACCTGGTGCAAGTGCAGAAGTATTGATCGTTGTTGGACCGGAAGGTGGATTTTCTGAGAAGGAGACGGCAGAGGCTGATCAGGCAGGTGCTGTATCTGTTGGACTGGGCAAACGCATTTTGCGTGCTGAGACAGCTGGGATGGCAGCACTAACTTGCGTGCTTTATGAATCCGGAGAAATGGGAGGAATGTAATTATGCCATCCGTGGCGTTTTACACCTTAGGCTGCAAAGTTAATTTCTATGATACAGAGGCGATTTGGCAATTGTTCAAAAACGAAGGATACGATCAAGTGGACTTTGACGAACAGACAGCGGATGTATACTTGATTAATACTTGTACAGTAACCAATACCGGCGACAAAAAGAGCCGTCAAATTATTCGTCGTGCCATTCGGCGCAACCCGGAGGCAATTGTGGCCGTTACAGGCTGTTATGCGCAGACTTCTCCGGCAGAGATCTTGGACATCCCTGGCGTAGATCTGGTTATCGGTACACAGGACCGTGATAAGATTTTGCCATATGTTAATGAAATTCAGGAGTCCCGTCAACCCGTTAACGCGGTGCGTAATATTATGAAAACTCGTGTATTTGAAGAAATGGACGTTCCGGATTTTGCTGACCGTACCCGCGCATTCCTGAAGATTCAGGATGGTTGCAATAACTTCTGTACATTCTGCATTATTCCGTGGTCTCGTGGTCTCTCACGCAGCCGGGAAGCGAACAGCATCATTCAACAGGCGCATCAACTCGTACACGCCGGATACAAGGAGATTGTTCTGACTGGTATTCATACAGGTGGGTATGGGGATGACATGGAGAACTATGATCTGACCGATCTGTTGTGGGATTTGGATAAAGTAGAGGGTTTGGAGCGTATTCGAATCAGCTCGATTGAAGCGAGTCAGATCGATGACCGCATGCTCGACGTGATCAAACGTTCGGACAAACTGGTTCGTCACTTCCATATTCCGTTGCAAGCCGGGGATGATACAGTATTGAAACGCATGCGTCGCAAATATACGACAGAAGAGTTCTACAACAAAATGCTTCGCATTCGGGAAGCGATGCCAGATGTGGCGATTACGACTGACATTATTGTTGGATTTCCGGGTGAGACGGATGAGATGTACCGTAATGGTTATGAGTTGATGCGGAAAATCGGTTTCTCCGAAATGCACGTATTTCCTTATTCCAAGCGTACGGGTACACCAGCAGCACGAATGGAAGATCAGGTGGACGAAGATGTCAAAAATGCACGTGTGCATGAACTGATCGACTTGTCCGAGCAGATGCAACTGGAGTACGCTGAGCAGTTTGTTGGACAGGTACTTGATGTTATTCCCGAAGGTGAAGCTAAAGGCCGCGAGGGAAGTGGCAAGCTGCACGGTTATAGCGACAACTACATTCAACTGGTCTTTGACGGAACGATGGATATGGTCGGTAAAGTGTGCCGAGTCAAAGTGGTTGAAGCTGGCGTCAACGAAAGTCAGGCTACGCTGGTACGTGTGTTGGAAGAAAATCTTAAGTCCGCCGCGATGTAATCGAGGCGTCAGAAACAAGGATTTCATTTCCTTGGGGAGCTTACCCGGGAGATGAGGTCCTTCTTTTGCAAAAAATAAGATATTGAAGTCGATGGGGGAGAGCACGATGAACAAAAAAGAAATTTCAGCAGGCGGAGTTGTCTATAGAACAGGAGAGGACGGACGTCTTCAAATTCAGCTTATCATAGATCGTTATGGTAAAACGACTCTCGCCAAGGGCAAAATGGAAGATGGAGAAACGGTTGAACAGACGGCACTGCGCGAGATTTTGGAAGAGACAGGCATGGTGGGGCGCATTGTGGAGCCAGTTGATATCATCGCCTATACGTACCAACATGCAGAGTTTGGCCCGGTAGATAAGGAAGTCCATTACTACCTTGTTGAAGCCGAAAGTGGTGATCTACAGCCTCAGATTGAAGAGATCAAGGGTGTGGATTGGTATGATCCGGAAGAAGCATGGTCCAGACAGCAACAGAGCGGATATGATAATAACGATGATATCTTGCGTGTAGCACTGAACAAGTTGGGTATTAACGTATAACGGATTATTGTTCTGGTAGACAGTTAACCGCGCGTTCTGTGGATCTGGATAGGCGAATCATCAAGCCACAGGTGACTTCGCCACGGGGGCGTGTACCGGTGGTTTTTTATGCCAGATTGGCAAGTAACAGAATGGCAAAGCAAGTAGTGAACTGGTGATGTTAAAAAGGGTCTGGGCATGAGCAATCTGTGCCCCGTTGTCCGCTGACAGCCAGGCCGAAGCTGCATGTAGCTGGCCGATCAGCGGCATAAACAGCAGCGCTCCCGCAATGTTTAATACCACATGGGAGGCTGCGACAAATTTGCCTGCGGATGCTCCGCCCGCGGCAGCGATCACAGCGGTGATGCAGGTTCCCACGTTGGACCCGATCACAATGGCGATGCCGATCTCCACAGGCAATACCCCTGTGGCTGCGAGCGTAATCGCCATGCTAATGACAGCTGCGCTGCTGTGAATGAGCGCTGTCAGACAGGCACCTGCGAGGAAGCCCCACCACAAGCTGTCGGCCGAGCGGTCGAGAAACCATTGAAACACGCCCATGCCCCGCAGGGGTAAGGCTATGGATTGCATCACCTGAATGCCTGTCATGACGAGTGCAAATCCGGCAGCCGCGAGGAAGCTGTATTGGATGTTAAACAGAGTCCGGCGCGTGCGTTCAGGAGCGGCCAGATTACGTTCACCAAGTACAACAAACATGGCCCAGCCCGTCAGCGACAGGACGAGCAGCGGCAGGGAAGCACGTCCAATCTGCAGTCCCACCAGCTCCGTCGTCAGGCAGGTCCCGATGTTAGTGCCGAGGATGATGCCGAGTGTGCGTCCATAGGTAAGCAATCTGGCATTAGCCAGTCCAATGGTGAGTACGGTGACTGCAGTACTGCTCTGCAACAGGGCAGTTGCACCCGCGCTGAAAGCCATGCCTTTCCATGGGGCAGAAGTAGCTCGATTGAGCCAACCTGCCAACATGGGCCCAGCCATGCGTTGCAAGGCGTTCTCCATCAGCTTCATGCCACCAAAAAAGATAATAAGCCCATAGAGTAGGGGCAATATCACATCTCTAAACATAGAAATATCATTCCTTCCGTCCGGTTCCTTAACTTATCCTATGAGCAATTAAAGACAACCATGACAAGCCTAAAGGAATTCAGAGGGAAGCAAACCTCAATTGCCGCACCCCAATTCGAAAGATACGGTGATTCGTGCAAACGTAGCGAAGAAGACGAAATCGAATCTGAAGAAGCGAAGCGTGCGCCTTTGTCTCCGGATTTTCCCTTTAAAAAAGGGAATCAAAAAAATCTGGAGACAACAGCGATCAGAAGATCGATTCGAACCCGGAACGGCCCCTAATTGCTACACCCCAATTCGAGAGATACGGTGATTCGTGCAAGTGTAGCAAAGAAGACGAAATTGTTACCGAAGAAGCGAAGCGCTCGCCTTTATCCCCGGATTTTCCCTTTAAGAAAGGGAATCAAAAAAAATCTGGAGACAACAGCGATCGGAAGATCGATTCGTAACCGAAACGCCACCTACGCGCCGCACCAAACCTATCTTTTGAACTATTAAATTAAAGGAAGTGGATCTACCTTGCCATCAGTTACACTCGAACGCAGTCGCAAAAAGCGGCTTGAACATGCACATCCATGGATATTTAACAATGAAATTGCCTCTGTTGACGGGAACCCGGAACCGGGAGATCTGGTCAATGTATTGAATCATCAAGGTCGCTATCTGGCGACAGGTTATTACAATTCTGCATCTCAAATTACAGTAAGAGTTGTATCGTATCAACCGCTGGAGTCCGAACAGATGGACACTGCGTTCTTTGCATCGCGTTTTCGCGATTGCTTGCGTCATCGGGAACGTTTTATTCAGGATGGAGAGGCGTACCGTCTCGTTTATGGAGAAGCTGATTTTCTGCCAGGATTAATCGTCGACCGATTCGGTAGCATCCTCGTTGTACAGTTGCTTACACTTGGCATGGATCGTTGCCGTGAAGCCATTGTACAAGCACTCATTGAAGTAATGCAGCCGGAAGGCATATATGAGCGCAGTGATGTCTCGATTCGTGAACTGGAAGGTTTGGAGCAGACCAAAGGTCCGCTGTATGGAGAGTGCCCACGACATGTCACCGTTACAGAGAATGGACTACTCATTAAAGTGGATATCGTGGAAGGACAGAAGACAGGTTACTTCTTCGACCAACGCGAGAATCGTGCAGCTATTGAACCACTCATGAAGGGTTGGGGCTACAAGAGTGGAATTACACTCCAAACAACCGAGCAGGATGGCACAGAGCAGCTCTTACCTGTGAACAAAAGCGGTAAGGTAGTTACATTCCCTTATTGGGATGGTGCCACCGTACTGGAGTGCTTCTCACACACGGGTAGCTTCACGTTGAATGCTTGCAAGTATGGCGCCAAGAAAGTGACTTGTCTCGATATTTCGGAGCATGCCATTGAGAGTGCGCGAACGAATGTGGAGCTGAACGGTTTCACTGACCGGGTTGAATTCGTAGTTGCTGATGCATTCCAGTACTTGCGTGAACAAGTGAAGGGGCTGGATGAACGTACTGCACGTGCGCGTGCAGGCGAACAGAAAGTAGATACATCCAAAGCGCTGGCAGCTGGCGGTAAAACATTTGATGTGGTCATCCTCGATCCTCCTGCATTTGCCAAAACGAAATCAGCAGTCAAAGGTGCATGCCGTGGATATAAGGATATCAATCTGCAAGGAATGAAACTGGTTAATGAGGGCGGATATTTGGTAACAGCCAGTTGTTCGTATCACATGCGTCCTGACCTTTTCCTGGACACGATTGCGGATGCAGCAGAAGATGCAGGCAAAGTGCTTCGTCTGATCGACTGGAAAGCAGCCGGTAAGGATCACCCGCAAATTTTGGGCGTGGATGAAGGACATTACCTGAAATTTGCTATTTTCGAAGTGCGCAGTAAAAAGAATTAATTGTATGATTTCCGTTCCAATCAAGTATAGATCAAGTCAAAAGTCCACAGTGTGATAGCTGCGGGCTTTTTGCTGTTTTGCTGTGTTAACGGAGATGTTCTCCGGTTTTACCGGAAAGTGGCAAACGTATGTTCCGAACCAAGTCAGATATGTTATACTGGGAATTAAAATCTTGTACGTGTGGTTTGGAGGATTAGACATGTCCGTTCGTTTTGTTATTGGCCGGGCAGGCAGCGGCAAAAGCTCGCTGATTACCCGGGAAATTACATCCCTGCTTCAAAAGGAACCGCAAGGTAAACCTTTGATTTTACTCGTTCCCGAACAGAGTTCCTTTCGAACAGAGCAGGCATTGGTGTCTTCTGGAGCAATTAAAGGTACCATGCGTGCAGAAGTGCTCGGCTTTCGCCGTTTAGCCTATCGTGTGATGCAGGAAGCAGGCGGTTCTGCTCGTATTCCGATCGGAGCTGAAGGCAAAAAGATGTTGCTCTACAAAGTCATCCAGCGCCGTAAGGAAGAATTGAGGCTGTTTGGTGCATCCGGTAGCCAACTGGGTTTTATAGGGGAATTAAATGACTTATATAGTGAATTTAAACGTTATGAAGTTGATCCATCATCTCTAGAAGAAGGGCTGTCAGGATGGAATACCTCATCTTCTTCGCCAATTCTGGAGGACAAGTTGCATGACTTGAATCTGATATATCGTGACTACGAACAGGAATTGAACGAATTATACATTGATGATGAAGACACGTTGACCGAACTGACAGAGCGTTTGTCGGAAAGTGCATTGCTGCAGGATGCCCAGATCTGGATTGATGGTTTTCAGGGATTTACGCCACAGGAGATGAGTGTGATTGGTCGGCTGATGTTGCAGTCCTCTTCCGTCACCATTGCACTGACATTGGATCGTCCTTATGATCACGGTGCGCTACCTGGAGAACTGGAACTGTTCTATCCTACGGCGAGTGCCTACGCGCGTCTCAAAGGAATGGCTGAAGAACTGGGTGTACCGAGCGATATAACTGTGCTAGATTCAGAGCTTCCACCAAGATACAGGGATCGTCCGGGACTTGCTCATCTGGAGGCTGGTTTCGACCGTCGAATTCGGTGGAAAAGTGATGGCCTCGATTCCGGAATCCGACTAGTTGCAGCTGAGAACCGACGAACTGAGATGGAGGGAGCACTGCGTGAGATGCGTCGCCTGGCGCAAAACGAAGGTGCGCGTTATCGGGATATGGCGGTACTTGTCCGTCAGTTGGATACCTACGCTGATATAGCTGAACCGCTATTTAGGGATTATGGCGTACCCATCTTTCTGGACCGCAGAAGAAACGAACTTCATCATCCATTATCTGAGTTTATCCGTTCCGCACTGGATATTGTTCGTCGCCATTGGCGTTACGAGGATGTATTTCGCTGTGTCAAAACGGATTTGTTGCTTCCGCGTGATGGTTCCATCACCCGTGAAGATATGGACCAGCTTGAGAATTATGCACTGGCCTGTGGTATTCATGGATATCGCTGGACTGACGGCAAACCGTGGAAGTATGTTCCTAGCTTATCGCTGGAAGATAATGGTCAAGATAGCCGTAGTCGAGGACGGGATCAGATGCTGTCTTTAATGGAGAGTTGTCGAACGGTCATAACTGATTCCTTGGGTGCTTTTGAGAAACGAATGAAAAAGGCAAAGACAGCTAAAGCCCAATGCGAGGCACTATACAGACTGCTGGAAGATGCCGAGGTCCCATGGAAGCTGGAGAACATGTCTGCTGAAGCTAAGGCCCAAGGTGACCCTGAACGATCGAGAGAACATCGGCAGATGTGGGGAGCTGTGCTGGATCTATTGGATCAGATGGTAGATATGATGGGAAATGAACGGCTGGATATCACTCTGTTTGCCGGGATGATCGAGACCGGATTGACCGAACTGAAGCTGGGTCTGGTGCCACCAGCACTTGATCAGGTATTGGTCGGTTCCATGGACCGTACACGTCTTCAGGATATCAAATACGTATTTGTACTTGGTGCAGTTGATGGTGAACTGCCCGCCGTACCTCAGGATGATGGCGTATTAACGGAGCTGGAAAGATCGTTGCTAACAGAAAGAGGTGTGGCGCTTGGACCCGGTGCAACAAGGCAAATGCTGGATGAACGTTTTCTGATCTATACGGCACTTACAGCGGCAAGCAGCCAGTTGTGGCTGAGTTACCCGGTTGCTGATGATGAGGGGAAAGCACTGCTTCCTTCCGAGATTGTCCGCCATGTACGGAAAATGTTTGGTTTACAAGAACAGCCATTGCTTGCTCAACCACCAGTTGCGAACTCGGAAGAAGCTCATTGGTCCTATGTCACCCATCCGGGTCAAAGTCTGTCTGCGCTCATTGGACAATTACGCAAATGGCGCCGTGGAGAAGCCATTCCTGAAATGTGGTGGGCGGTCTACAATTGGCATGCATCTCGGGAGACAAGCAGACCTCAGCTGGAGCGGTTGCTGGGATCGATATTTTATCGTAATCGGGCATTACCACTACGTACAGCTACCAGTCGCAGATTGTACGGCACAGAAGTGAGAACGAGTGTTTCGCGAATGGAGCGGTTCGTTGCTTGTCCGTTCTCCCATTTTGCTTCGCACGGACTGCGTCTCAAAGAACGGCAATTGTACCGTCTTCAGGCTCCTGATATCGGACAACTGTTTCATGCTGCACTAAGCCAACTGGCTATGCGGTTGCGTGAAGAAAATCGTAGTTGGGGCAGCCTGACTCCAGACCAATGCCGTATGGAAGCCGAGCAAACCGTGGAGCAGATTGCACCACAGTTACAAGGGGAAATTTTGCTAAGTACCAAGCGATACGGTTATATTTTCCGCAAGTTGAAGGACATTGTTAGCCGAGCATCCGTTATTCTTGGTGAACAGTCCAGACGTGGAAGTTTTGAACCGATTGGATTGGAGCTTGATTTTGGACCGGATAAAACGCTGCCGCCACTACGTTTTGAACTGGAGAACGGCTGTGTGATGGAGATCGTGGGTCGGATTGACCGTGTGGATGTGGCAGAAGGCGAGAATGGTCTGCTCTTGCGTGTCATTGACTATAAATCAAGCCAGACGGACCTCAAGTTACATGAAGTGTACTATGGTCTGTCATTGCAGATGCTCACCTATCTGGAGGTGCTACTTAATGCCGCCGAGGAATGGCTTGGGGAAACGGCGATGCCGGGAGGAACGCTGTATTTCCACGTGCATAACCCGCTGTTGCAATCCGCAAACGGCATGACATCCGAGCAGGCCGGACAAGAACTGCTGAAACGATTCAAAATGAAAGGTTTGCTGCTAGCGGATCGTGACGCAATTGCTCAAATGGATAACACCTTGGATAAGGGGTATTCAGCTATTATTCCAGTTGCCCTTAAGGCGGACGGAAGCTTTTATAGTAGCGCCGCTGTAGCCACGCCAGAGCAATGGGATACGCTGCTTACTTCGGTTCGCAGTAATATCCGTGAGATTGGTACCCGAATTACGGATGGGGATGTGGCCATTGAGCCTTATCGTATTCAGCAGGAAGTGGCGTGCACGTTCTGTCCGTATAAGCCGGTTTGTCAGTTTGATGAGAATATTGAAGGAAATGAATATAACCTGTTGTCCAAACCGGGCAAACAGCAAATCTGGGATATGTTATCTCACACCAAGGGAGGGGAAACATCATGACGAATATGCCAAAACCGGAAGGAAGCTTCTGGAGTGATGACCAGTGGAGTGCCATCTCCGAAAGCGGAGAAGACATTCTGGTTGCCGCTGCGGCGGGATCAGGCAAGACAGCCGTGCTGGTTGAACGAATTATTCGCAAGATCGCAGATCCCTCCCAAGGATTCAGTGTGGATCGTTTACTTGTAGCTACATTTACCAAAGCGGCTGCTGCTGAGATGAAACAACGGATTCGGGAAGCGTTGGAACGTGCACTTGAAGAACAGCCTGGAGAAGAACATTTGCGTAAGCAACTGTCCCTGCTTGGGCGAGCATCTATTACAACGCTGCATTCATTCTGTATGGAAGTCATTCGCCGTTATTATCAGCAAATTCCGTTGAATCCGGCTTTCCGTATTCTGAATGAAAATGAAGCGGAAATCATGCGGCAGGAACTGCTCGAAGAACTCTTTGAGGAAAAGTATGGCGAAGAAGATGAAGGGAGTACATTCCGCGAATTGGTAGACTGGTTCAGTGGAGAACGAAATGATGATGCCATGCATCGACTGGTACAACGATTGTATGATTTCTCCCGCAGTCATTCCTGGCCGGATCATTGGCTCTCCGAGATGGCATCTGCTTTTCAGGTGGAAAGTGTAGAGGCGCTTGGACATTCAGGATGGGTTCAGAGTATTTTACGTGATGCGGCTCTTGCTTTGAGTGGTGCAGCAGGACTGCTCCGTCAAGGCATCCATATTTCCATGCAGCCTGAAGGTCCGGCACCTTATGCAGAAACGTTAAAAGAAGACCTGGTGATGGTAGAAGAGCTGTTGTCTGCGGCCCAGGTTATGCCATGGGAAAGGTTGCCCGAAGTGTTTCAACCCGCTGCATTCGGCAAACTAAAACCCTGCAAAAAAGATCAGACGGACCCGGCTTTACAGGATCAGGTGAAGGAACTCCGTGAGGCTGCGAAAAAGGCAGTTACCGACCTGAAAGGCTCATTGTTCGGAAGAAGTGCGTTTTCGTTCTGGCAGGAGCTGGAGCAGGCGGCACCACTCATGCAGGAACTGTCGAGGCTGGTTAGTACATTTGGAGAACGTTATCGACAGGCCAAACAGGAACGTGGGCAAGTTGACTTCAGTGATCTGGAGCATTACTGCCTTCACATTTTGCGACATGAGGATTCAACCCCTGAACTGTCGATGCCTTCCGATGCGGCTATGGAGTACCGTTCACGATTCGATGAAGTGTTGCTCGATGAATATCAGGACACGAATACGGTTCAGGAAGATATCGTCAAGCTGATCTCGAGAGAAAACCCGGGGAACCGATTCATGGTAGGTGATGTCAAACAGAGTATCTACCGTTTCCGTTTGGCCGAGCCGGGTCTGTTTATGAACAAGTATCGCCAGTATGGAGCGAGCACGCGTGAGAACGGACATGATGAAGAGCTCCTGAATCGAACAGGTCAACGTATTGATCTTGCACGAAATTTCCGCAGTCGTGCGGAAGTCGTGCATTCGGTCAACATGATATTCCGGCAACTCATGAACGAAGGTGTGGCAGAGATTGCTTACGATGAACGAGCTCAGTTGGCATATGGCGCTACGTTCCCTTCTGAGACGCTTGGCGATGAGACGTATACACCTGAACTCATGCTAATTGATCGTCAGGGCGGTGGACCTGATCTAACGGAGAGTACGGATGAGAACGGGGATGCATCGGTCTCCGCAGAACTGGAGAGTGCCGAACTTGAAACGGCTCAGTTGGAAGCGCGGGCGATCGCGAGGCGTATTCGTGAGATGGTTGGGGATACGGACAAACCTGCTCTCCATGTATTTGACAAAGCCCTGCAAACGATGCGCCCGGCACGTTATGGTGACATGGTCATCTTGCTGCGTTCAACCTTGATGTGGGCTCCGCTCATGATTGAGGAATTCAGACAGCAGGGAATTCCTGCTGGAGGGGAACAGAGCAAGGGCTACTTCCAGGCTACAGAAGTGGAAATCATGATGTCTCTGCTTCAGCTTGTAGATAATCCAAGGCAGGATATTCCGCTCGCTTCTGTGCTACGTTCCCCGATTGTCGGACTGGATGAAGAAGAATTGGCACAGATCCGGCTCGGTGACAAGAGACAGTCATTCTATGATGCGGTTATATCGGCTACTGGAGAGTGGAGCGATTCTTCCACTAATGCCGTACAACAATCCCGGCAGGATAACGATCCTGATAACAATATCGTCCAGTTACAGTGGCCGGAAGCCTGGTCAGAGATGGAACAGGGGGAGCGGGAAACAGCAGCTTCTGTTGAGGCAGAGATTCTGGAGGATGTATACGAATCCGATGTGCATACAGACAGGATTCAAGATGCTGGTGTTGCTGGACATGCAAGTGAGGATCTGGGTATAACGGAGATCTCGGGCTCGGAGTTGCAGCAAAAGTTAATTCGTTTTATGCGTCAATTGGAGCAGTGGAGACTTGAGGCAAGACAAGGCAGTTTAAGTGAACTGATCTGGCGTATGTATCGGGAAACCGGGTATTTGGACTGGGTTGGTGGTCTCCCAGGAGGACAGCAACGTCAAAGTAATCTTAAGGCATTGTACGATCGCGCACGACAATATGAGGAATCAACTGCGAATCGCGGTTTGTTCCGTTTCCTGACTTATGTCTCCAGACTGCGGGAAAACGGAGGAGACCTCGGGACTGTAGCAGGTAGTTCTGGTGAGCAGGACAACGCCGTACGTATTATGACGATTCACCGGAGTAAAGGTTTGGAGTTTCCAATTGTCTTTGTCGGTGGCATATCCAAGATGTTTAATCAGCAGGATCTTAACGCACCGTTTCTAATGCATAAGGAACTGGGATTTGGCCCGAGGTTTGTGGATCGTGAGAACCGGGTTGCCTATCCTACATTAGCCAATCTGGCGATTCGTCGTCGGGCGCAATTTGAACTGCTTGCTGAAGAGATGCGTGTGCTGTATGTTGCGTTGACCCGTCCCAAAGAGAAAATGATTCTGCTGGGTACTGTAAAAGATGCCGCGAAAAAAGCGCTGGCGTGGTCTCAGGTCAAAGATAGCCCTGAATTGGCATTGCCAGACTATCTGCTTGCTGCAGGACGGAGCTACCTGGACTGGATTGGACCATCCCTGATGAGACATCCAGATGCTGTTGTACTGCGTGAACTTGCTGGAAGCAATGATTCGTTCTCAGCCTGTCTTGCAGATGATCAATCACGCTGGGCGATCTCTATTATTTCCGCCGATCAGGTATCCCGTGACCATGTGGTGGATCAGACACTCGGAGAAGAAGACGTGATGACTGAGGTACGGAAAGAACGAATTACTGCACTAAAAGCCGTTCAGCCTGTGAAGTTGGTTACATCCTCAACAGTAGAAGAGCTGACGAAGAGTGCACAAGTCACGGCTAACCAAAACATTGGAGATGGAGATGAAGGTGCAGCTACAGTAGCTCTTCAACAAGAGGAGACACGGCTGATCAACGAGGTTGATCAACGCCTTTCATGGACGTATCCCTATGAAGCAGCAACTCAAGTAGCAGCCAGTACATCTGTCACGGAGTTGAAAACGTTACTTGCGATGCAGGACATCCAGTCCGTAGAGGTGATGGAGGAACTGGGGGAGAAGTTCGAGAAATTATTGGATTATAACACCTCAGGAATCAATAACATCAAGGATGAAACAAGTCATGCTCATCGTGATGCATCCAGTGAATCTATCAAGCATGAGGCTGGGGTAGGGTCAGATTCAAACCGTACGGTGAACGTTTCGGATGCGGGATCTGTGGGTACGTCTTTCAAACTGCACCTGCGTCGTCCCAAATTCATGGAGGCAACACAGCTGACAGGGGCAGAACGGGGGAACGTGTATCATACGTTGATGCAGCATCTTCCAATAGATGGCTCATCTGTTGATTCACAGCTTATTGAACAGACGATTGAGCGGTTGATTAAGCTTCAGATTTTGCTGTCCCATCATGCTGCGGCTATCGAACCTGAAGAACTGGCCGGATTTTTCAATACAGAACCAGGGAAAGAATTATTGCGTGCAGCGTGGGTGAAACGGGAAATTCCGTTTGTGTATGGACTTCCGGCACATCAGTCTCCAGTGGAATGGCTACATGAACAGGCGGCGAACTCAGATATGCAGATGCTAAATGAAGATAGCAAAATGCAGGCAACGATTGAAAATGAAACCGTGCTTGTACAAGGGATTATCGATTGTCTGTATGAGGTGGACGGCGAGCTTGTCTTGCTTGATTACAAGACGGATCGGGTGTTGGAGCATCGTGGTGGTTTGGATGAACTCACCAAAAATTATCGCTTCCAGCTGGAGCTTTATGGACGGGCCATTGAAGATATATTGGGACGTAAAGTTGACCGGAAATGGCTGTACTTTTTTGATGGTGGACATGCAGTGAAATTGTAATCGGAATTTAAAACTATGGATTTCATATGGGAGAGGGGTGGAACGGACGATGCGTATTTTGCATACAGGGGACTGGCATTTGGGAAAAACGTTGGAAGGACGAAGCCGACTGCGTGAACAGGAAGATTTCGTTGATGAACTCGTCAGGGTGGCTGATGAGCAGCAGGCGGATGCTATATTGATGGCCGGAGATGTGTACGATTCGGTGAATCCTCCCGCAGCGGCGGAACAACTTTTTTATGAAGCGGCAGCGCGTCTGACGGAGCATGGAAGACCTCTTGTGGTGATTGCAGGGAATCATGATCAGCCAGAACGTGTAGCTTCTGTAACTCCACTTGTGAACAGACAGGGCATCACACTCGTAGGGATGCCTACTTCAGAAGCGGTAACCATTCATGCAAAGCGAACCGGAGAAATTGCACAGATTGCCGCATTACCTTATCCTTCTGAAGCCAGATTGAATGAATTGCTGACCACAGATGGGGACGAAAATGTGCTTCGTCAGGCATACAGTCACCGTGTGGGTATGTTAATGCAGCGTCTGGCAGCTTCTTTTCGCCCGGATACCGTAAATTTGGCCATGAGCCATATCTATGTGCTCGGTGGACTTGAGAGTGATTCGGAACGTCCGATTCAGATCGGTGGGGCATACACGGTAGACCCTTCGTCTTTATCGACTGGTGCGCAATACACAGCGCTTGGGCATCTTCATCGTGCACAGGCTGTCAAAGGTGACGGTGTGATTCGATATAGCGGATCTCCCTTGGCTTACAGCTTCTCGGAAGCGGGGCAGAGCAAGTCTGTCACGATGGTTGATCTGGCACCGGGCGGAGCTGCACAGGTAGAGGAAGTTTTGTTAACGTCCGGGCGTTCGCTTGTGCGTTGGCAGGCGCGGGGTGGTCTGGCAGAAGTATATCGCTGGCTGGACGAGGGACGTGATCCTCAGGCGTTTATTGATATGGAAGTGTGGCTGGACGAGGCGATGTCGCTGAAGGAGATTCAGCAGTTGCGAAAATCACATGAGGGTATTATTCACATTCGCCCCGTGTACCCAGAGATGGCTGCAGCAGGGCTTTTGGAGCAACGATCCGAGCTACCGGTACACGAACTGTTCCGTAAATTCTATCAGCGCCAGACTGGTGGTGCACAACCGGAAGACAGCCTGGTACAGCTTTTCCTGGAACTTGTGGATGAAGACGAGCCGGGTGTGCGTGAGGAGGTCGAGGAAAGATGAAGCCTATTCTATTAAAAGTTGCCGGACTACAAAGCTATCGGGAGATGCAGGAAATTGATTTTACCGTGCTGACGGAGACAGGCCTTTTCGGTATTTTCGGTCCAACGGGTAGTGGTAAATCTTCCTTGCTGGATGCCATCACACTCGCCATGTACGGAAAAGTAGAACGTGCGGTGAACGGCACGCAAGGCATTATGAATCACGCAGAAGATTCGTTGTCGGTTGCTTTTACATTCGAACTGATGTCGGCAGAAGGCACTCGAAGGTTCCGGGTAGAGCGGCGTTTCAAACGAAATAATGAAGTGTCGGTGAGTAACACGATTAGCAAGTTCATAGAGTCGGTCAATGGGGAAGAACAGGTACTTGCCGACAAATTGGCAGATGTGAATCGCTGCATTGAAGATGTGATCGGTTTGAAGATGGATGATTTTACACGGGCAGTGGTACTTCCGCAAGGGAAGTTTGCCGAGTTTTTGTCACTTAAAGGCAGTGAACGTCGCCAGATGTTGCAGCGATTGTTCCATCTGGAGAAGTATGGGGATCAGCTGGCCATCAAATTAAGCCGGCGGGTTAAGGATAACGATATGGTTCACCAATCTCTTGCTGCAGAGCAACAGGGACTTGGTAATGCCAGCAAAGAGACACTGGAAGAAACCAAACGTCTTCTTCAAACTGCAGTTCAACAGTCTGAATTGTCTCGCAAAGCGTTGGATGAAGCTACGAAGGAAGTCGAACAGCTGGGTAAAATCCGTGAGCTAAGTAACGAACGGCAGGCCCGGACAGATGAACAACAGAAGCTGAAAGCACTGGAACCACAGGTTGAGGCAGGTGAACAACGGCTGAAACAATCCGTTGCGGCAGATGCAATACTGCCTTCGTTGCAGACGGTTCGAGATGCCACTGCTACGCAGAAGCAACGGCAGGATACCGCCGAGACGGCTCATCAGCAAGCGTTGGAACATGAGCGTCTGTCCGTTCAGGAAGCGGAGAAAGCCGAGACATCACGTAAGCAAATGGCTGAGGAAGAACCGAAACTTTTGTTGCGCCTGGAGCAACTCGAACAAGCGAAAGAGTTGCAACGGGAACGAGACGGACTTCAAGCCGATTGCTCACGCCTTGCGCAGCTTCTGGAACAGGGACAAGGCGAACAGACTGCGCTGGGACAGCAGCTTGAGAAAGAAAAGGAATTGCAACAGCGTGGACGCAAACGGCGTGAGGAACTACAGGAGAGCCTCAAGCCAAATGAAGTGAAGTCAGAGGAACGCAGACAGCTACAGGCTGCGCTTGAACTGAAGCATCGTGTGGATACTGCCGCAGAGCAGTTACAGCAAAACAAGGCTGACATGCAAGCCTATAAGCAGTCAGCAGAACAGGGAGCCGACAAGCTGAAGGCGGCGGCTGAGGAAGAAAAACGCCTGAGTGATCAGCGTCAGCATCTGGTAGAACAGGCGTCAGCAGGTCTTGAGGCCTTGCTTGCCTGTGAGCAGGATATCAGTCGCGAACAGAGCCTGCTGGCCCTTGCGGAGGAACAGCTGCGTGGCACGATGCGTGAGCAGGAGCTGCACCGGCTGTCCTCCGCCTTGCGCGCCGAGTTGCGTGACGGCGAGCCATGCCCGGTGTGCGGCTCGCCGCACCACCCACTCCCGGCTGCGCCGCCGGGAGAAGGTCCGCACGCAGGCAATGCGGACCTGGAACTGCTGCGCAGCCTGCACGCGGAGCTGCAGGAGCTGCGCTTTGGGCTGCGCCAGCAGCTGCACGAACGTCGCAGCCTGCTGACGCAGCTTGGCGCTGCGGCCGGCGAAGCTCCTGCCGCAGCCGAGGCCGCGCCTGCGGCAGCGGAGCCCGAACCCGCCGGGGCGCCGGAACACGGGCGCTCCCCGGCAGGCTGGGCATCGCGTGCCGCTGCGCTGCGCGAAGCCGCGCAGGCGCTGGCTACCGCAGCAGCGCCGCTCCAGGCCGAAGCCGCCGCGTTGCAGCAGGCGGCTGTGGGCGCGCAGCAGCGCCGCATGGAAGCGGCAGCTGCGCAAGAGGCCGGCCGTGCCGGGCTCGCCCAGGCGGAGCGTAAGCTGGCCGAGAGCGAGGCCGCAACGGTTACCTTGCAGGGCCGCTGGGCCACAGAACTGCCAGGCATCGCTCAGGAGGAGGCCAAGGCCCTCTATCAAGCGATGCAGGAGCGCGATGCGCGCGCCGAAGACATCAAGGAACGTCTGAACAAAAGCGTGACGTTCCTTGAGGAAAAAGACCAGATCATTCAATCTCTCCAGCAGAAGCTGGTGGAATTGGACAAACAACTGATCCAGTGGCAAACGCAGTGGCAGGGCAATAGCAAACAGCTGGCCGAGAAGGAAGAACGCTTGCGTCAGTGGGTTGGGGAGCAGCGAGTAGAAGATCTGATTACTGCGGCTCAGGCTCGTCTGGATGGACTGCGGAAAGCAGCTACGGACTCGGCACAACGTTTCAAAGAAGCGGACACGCTGAAGCAGGAATCAGCCAAGAAAGATGTCATGGCTCAGCAGGCAGCCGCCTCCGCCGCAGAACATTTGCAACAGGCACAGGAACGGTGGAAGCAATTGCTGGAACAATCCCCGTTCGACTCGGATGATGCCGTTGTGTCCGCAGCGATTCCTTCCCAGGAAGCGGAACGACTGGCAGGGGAAATCCAGCAGCATCGTGAACGTGAGCGTGAACTGGCATCCCAATTGCGTGAACTGGAACAAAAGCTGGGTGGTGCTGTCGTATCGGAGGAACAGTGGTTAGCCTGTACCGAACGTTTGCAGCAGGTCCGAATTGAAGATGAGGCTGCTCTTCGTGCCAAAGCACGCGCAGAACGTGATCTGGAGGATGTAGAGCAGCGACATATTCGCTGGACGGAACTGGAGAACAAGCGGGTGGAGGTAAGCCGTCAAGGTGAGCTGCTCAGCAAACTGCAATCCGCGTTCAGAGGCAATGCTTTTGTCGAGTATATTGCCGAAGAACAACTGATGCAGGTTAGTCACGCGGCATCTCAGCGTCTACGCTTCCTGACCAAACAACGCTATTCACTGGAGGTAGACTCTGGTGGTGGTTTTGTGATCTGTGATGATGCTAACGGGGGAGTCAAACGACCGGTATCGACGTTGTCCGGTGGCGAGACGTTTTTGACCTCATTGTCACTGGCCTTGGCGCTGTCGGCCCAGATTCAGCTGCGAGGTCAGTACCCGCTTCAATTCTTCTTCCTGGATGAAGGGTTCGGTACACTTGACCCGGAATTGTTGGATACCGTCATTACGTCGCTGGAAAAACTGCATGACGACCGATTGGCTGTCGGTGTAATCAGTCACGTGCCTGAACTGCGTGCACGCTTGCCACGCAAGCTTGTGGTGATCCCAGCAGGTGAAGCTGGAAACGGCTCACGGGTGGTCTTGGAGACCCTGTAGAGGGCAACGTGTAGGTAATATAAATGATAGAAGCGCCTCTTATAGTCCAAGCAACTGAATATTAGAGGTTGTTCAAAAAGTCCGCTTTTGATTACGAAGGGTGCCTAGCGGCATCATCAACATCGAATATGGAATTCAGCCGAAATGTCCGTTGCTTACGTAGCTCTATCTACGCTCCGCTACTCCATTTCTAGCTTTATCCCATCTTCTTAGTACTGAAAACCGACCTTTTTGAACACGTACTATTACCGAATATTATTGTAAAAATATTTCTTTTCTTGCTTTTATAACATAGCGGAGTGAGTTTCATCACAGATACAGGTTCATCCTGCTGTTATACTACAGTTAAGCCGACAAACTTTATTTAAGTACCCCGGCGGACATCTGATCAGGACGTTTCCTGAATAGATGTCCGCGCAGCAGCCTTCCAAGGAAGCCGCTCACGGGGTGCTTCTTTTTTTTGCCTTTTCCCCGTAGTGTCAATTCGCCCAGTTCTGAATACCATGAAAAGGTGATCAAGAGCAGAATCAAGGAGGCGTTGGCAAGTGGAAAAGGTGGAAGCGAAGAAAATATGTAAGGAACACATGCACCGTTATGTATGTGTACAGATGAATGACGGCATGCACTATGATGGCATTATGGAAAACGTGGATGATGAAATGATTTATTTGGCTGTTCCCGTTGGACCAGAAGCCATGGTGAATCATGCGAACTGGGCCCCAAATGCAATGCCGGGAGCGAACTATCCAATAGGTCATACGCGCGGATTTTATCCGGGATACGGGTACCCTACTCCATATCCGTATTATGGTTATGGTCGTAGACGTTTTAACCGACTGGTGCTTCCTTTATTTGCGCTTACGGCGTTAACCCTATTACCTTACTATTGAAATTAGAAAATCAGGTATAACTACAGTGTTTCATTCTCATGCATCTTATAAAATCTCTGAAAAGAACAAGTTGAGGATGGATATGTTTCATTCATGGATACCGTAGAGTATGAAATAGATCGGTCTTATCACATATGGAGTCTAGCCTGATGTATCGCGATAGTCATTGCAATACAATGGGCAACATACCGAATATGCAAAAAGGTCATGCCTGTGCAGAAGCGAACTTCTGTAAGGGATGACCTTTTTTTTACCTATTAGTATACAAATCGATTGATGGCCAGTATGGCTTCATTCAAAATGCCCTTAGCTTAATGCAGATTTCAAATCCTCAAGTAAATCCTCAACATCCTCGATCCCAACGGAGATACGAATCAAACCATCCGTGATCCCCAATTCTTGCCGACGTTCATAGGGAATGGAAGCATGTGTCATTCGGGCAGGGACAGAAATTAAACTCTCCACCGCGCCCAGACTTTCAGCCAATGTGAAGTAACGGACTTTGCTTAACACTTCATCTACTTTTTCGGCGCTACCTACATCAAAGGAAACCATGCCGCCATAACCCCTCGCTTGCGTGGTGGCCAGCTTGTGCTGCGGATGGTTGGGCAACCCAGGATAATAGACCTTGCTCACAGTCGGATGCTGATTTAAAAATGTCACAATCTGCTCTGTATTGCGTTCTTGCGCTTCCATCCGTAGTCCCAATGTTTTAAGCCCTCGCATTAAGAGCCAGGAATCCATGGGTCCCAGGACTGCGCCAATGGCATTTTGAATAAAATGCAGGTCTTCTCCAAGTTGCTCGCTGTTGACAACCGCAAGCCCTGCCACGACATCGCTATGACCCCCGATATATTTCGTTGCAGAATGCAAAACAATATCTGCCCCCAGAGCCAGCGGAGTTTGCCAATAAGGCGTACTAAACGTGTTATCCACGATGAACAGCAACTCATGTAGTTTCGACCATTTCGCTACAGCAGCAATATCGGTGACCTTGAGTAACGGATTGGTAGGTGTTTCTACATAAATGGCTTTCGTATTGGATTGCAAAGCCTGCTCCAGTGCCTGTAGTGAGGTGGTATCTACAAAGGTAGACTCGATCCCCAGACGATTCAGCACCTTGGTGAAAATGCGGTAAGTTCCGCCGTACACATCATCCGTCAGAATGACGTGATCTCCAGTCTTCAACAAAGACAGTACAGCATGAATTGCAGCCATTCCCGAACTAAAAGCAAAACCGCGAACGCCATTCTCCAGCTCTTTAATGACTTCTTCCAACGCATGACGGGTAGGGTTGCCCGTACGTGAATACTCGTATCCCTTGTGTACGCCAACCGATTCTTGCTCATACGTGCTTACTTGATAGATCGGGACACTTACTGCTCCAGTGTGTGGATCACCAACAATTCCTGCATGAATCAGCTTTGTTTTTGGTCTCATGTTATTGTCCTCCATGATAGATATTTTGGCTTAAATACCGTTCGCTGCTATCCGGGAAAATAACGACGATGTTACTTCCCGGGGCTACGTGGCCGGCTTCGTTCAATGCGGCTTGCATAGCTGCTCCTGAGGAGCTTCCTACCAGTAAGCCTTCTAATAGGGCTAGATCCTTGACCCGCTCAAAGGCATCTTCATCTGAAATCGTATGAATGGCATCAAAATAACTCACATCCATAAAAGAAGATAATGTTTCAACTCCTATTCCTTCAGTACGATGTGGTCCCGAGGGACCTCCAGCGAGAATCGAACCCTCGGGTTCGACGATACATGTTTTGATTGACGGGTTTTGCTCCTTCAAATAGCGGGATCCTCCCATGAAAGTACCGCCAGACCCGGCTCCGGCGACATATACATCCACCTGTCCGTTCAAATCATGCCAAATCTCAGGGCCCAGATGTTCATAATGTGCGAGTGGGTTATCCGGATTGGAGAACTGACCTGGAATATACGAACCTGGTATTTCTTTCGCCAGTGATTCCGCCTTGCGTATGGCACCCGTCATGCCTTCTGATGTGGGTGTGTTCACAACCGTAGCTCCAAGAGCTTTCATCAATTGTTGCTTCTCAACGCTGAACTTCTGAGGTACTGTGAAAATGACCTTTAAATTCAGGCCTACAGCCGCCATCGCAAGACCAATTCCTGTATTGCCTGCGGTAGCTTCAATCACTGTTCCACCTGGCTTAACGTCTCCTCTTGCCAAGGCCTGCTCCAATAAAAACTTGCCAATCCGATCCTTCACACTTCCTCCGGGATTCATGAATTCCAGTTTGGCGAATAGACGGATTCCTTCCGGTAATGGATAACGGGTTAATTCAAGCAGAGGCGTATTACCTATAAGTTCCTGTACATGTTGATAAATGGGCAAGTTAACCAATCTCCTTTTGTGCGTTCATTAACCATACATATTTGTTTAATCGGGAAAAGTGCGTGATAAAACCATATTTCGATAAAATGGCTTGTAATACATCCATTGTCGTATAGTATTCGGTCCTTAGATCCGTCAGCAGTTCAGTATAGCCTTGAGAGGCTACCTCATCCTCAATCTGATGACGACTCTCCTGATCATGAAAGATGGTATCCGCAAACACGATTTTTCCATTGAGGCTGAGTAGCTTGGCATATATTGAAATCGCCTGTTCTTTCTCCGCATCGTTTAGATGATGGAAAGCATAGGTGCTCACGATGGCATCGATTGGCTCAGGTAGAGGAGGGAATTCCAGAAAGTCTCCTTCAAACAATTCGAAATTCAGATTCCGCTTCTTCACCTGATGGATCATCCCTTGTGAAGGTTCAACCCCGTATACTTTGTGGCCTGCCGCTATCAACTTTTCTGTAAGATTTCCCGTTCCTACGCCAAATTCCAAAATCGATCCGCTCACCTCTGAGACCACTGTATGAAGGATTTCTTCATAATGCTCAAATACTTCCTGATATTGTTGGTTATGTCCCATTACGGTTTGGTCATAATCATTTGACCATTGGTCAAATAAAGCCACAAACTCTCTACCCATTACCTTAATATCCTCCTTGGTATTGCCAAGAATAAAAGCAACTATATCAATGGGGATTATATACTATAAAAGTGTAATTTAAAAGAAAAATATGGAATTTTATGGCTTTAAATCATCACCTCTGTACCTCTTTACTTCACTGATTCCCGTGAATTTCTTGAGTTGTTTCTTCACCTGAAAGCCCATGGATATGGATCGCTGAAAGGAAGAGGAACGAAGAGTTTGTTTAGACTAGCTGGCTGTGTGCCTACAGATTGGACGTGGGTTTTTACTTCGAGTATGATAGGAGGGAATACATACATTGGTTTACAAAGGAGGGTATGAACTATGGATTGCTTATTTTGCAAAATTGTAGAGGGCAGCATTCCCTCCAATAAAGTACTGGAGAATGACCATGTTATCGTGTTTCATGACATCCAGCCCGCAGCACCGACACATGTGCTCGTCATTCCGAAGAAACATATTGCTTCCATGAATGAAGTGACTGCAGAAGATCTGCCTTTGATCGGCGAGATTCATCTGGCTGCTCAAGAAGCGGCCAAGCGTCTTGGCGTGGAGGAAACAGGATATCGCTTAATCAACAATTGTGGTAAGGATGGAGAACAAACCGTTCATCATCTGCATTATCATTTGCTGGGTGGTACCAGACTTGGTGCGTTGACAAGTTTGTCTGATTCTCACAAATAAACGAGCCTAACGTGTGCTAATATTGAGTCATTGTGCATATGCATTAAATCCATGAATATATGACCAAACGCTCATATAAATAAGTGATCATTACATTGAGGTTGACACCTTTATTACCTTTCGCCTATAATGAAAGATGATGAACCGTGTTATTGCTCTTGGACGGTCTGGTCGGAGGGAGGGAAAACTGGTGTCTGAAACTAAAGTTCGCAAAAACGAGACTATTGATGCTGCACTTCGTCGTTTTAAACGCTCCATCGCTAAAGATGGCGTATTGGCTGAGGTGAAGAAACGTAAGCATTATGAGAAGCCAAGCGTAAAGCGCAAGAAAAAGTCCGAGGCTGCTCGTAAGAGAAAGTTTTAGGAGGATTTTAACTACATGAATCTTAGCGAACGATTGAACGAAGATATGAAGCAAGCGATGAAGAGTAAGGACAAGTTCAGACTCTCCAACATTCGGTTGATTCGTTCGACGATCAAGAATCTTGAAATAGATTTGAAAAGAGATTTGGATGACAACGAAGTGCTTGATATCCTGAGTCGTGAAATCAAACAGCGCAAAGATGCCCTCCAAGAATTTGACAAAGCGGGCCGTGAAGACCTCGCGGCAAATGCAAAAGCGGAAATTGAAGTACTCATCCAGTACCTTCCCGCACAGCTTTCCGAAGAAGAAATTAAAGTTATTGTACAGCAGACCATCCAGGAAACCGGTGCTTCTTCGAAAGCCGAGATGGGGAAAGTCATGGCGGCCCTTATGCCGAAAGTTAAAGGCAAAGCGGACGGCAAACTGGTAAATCAAGCAGTTCAACAATTTCTGCAATAAAGCAAATCAATAAACACCTCCTGACTTGTCAGGGGGTGTTTTTTCCTTGTACAACCGCTGGATATCCTTTTGATAGGTGAGTTTTTCTTTTTAATGGTTAATATATATTATTATGGATTTATATTCTTGCAATTGATCCTGTTTTCAAATATAATTTTAAGATTTTGAAACGAAATGTTGCATTGCACGTAATAAATACCATAAGCTGGACAGTATAACATTAATGGAAAAGGGGGGACTATTGTGAAGGGAAAGCGCCGGAAGAAGCTTACGGGGCCATTGATGCTCTTAATGCTGCTGACGCTGTTGCTTCCTGTCTGGATTGGATCACCGTCAGCGCATGCAGCTGAGAAGAGTGGCGCCGTATATATTATTCCGGTTGATAAACCAATCGAGCAGGGACTTGGCAAGTTCATGGAACGCGGGTTCAAGGAAGCGGAAAAGATGAACGCTGGCCTGATCGTTCTTGATATCAATACGCCGGGAGGCCGTGTCGACACTGCGGAAGCATTGGGTACCCTGATTAAGGACAGTCCGATTGAGACGGTTGCATTTGTCCGTGGAGATGCTGCTTCAGCCGGAAGTTTTCTGGCTCTGAATGCAGATAAGATCGTAATGTCACCAGGCAGTATGATTGGTGCGGCGGCAATGGTGGACAGTTCGGGTAAACATGTTGATGATCCAAAGCTTGTTGCATTCTGGAAGAGCAAAATGCAGGGAGCGGCTGAAATCAGTGGCCGTGATGACAAGATTGCAGCTGGAATGACGGATGTTAACATGGTTGTGGAGATGCCAGAGATCAATAAAACCAAGCAAAAAGGTGAAATTATTGCTCTCTCGGCTGAAGAAGCGCTGAAAGTCGGTTATGCCGACCACATCAGCAACACACCGGAAGAAGCGGCAACTTGGCTCGGTTACAGTCAGGATGATGTATTTAAGGTAGAACGGACGACAGCAGAGAATATTTCATCTTTTCTTACCAATCCTGTTGTCATGACTGTATTATTGTTCCTCGGAATCGCGGGTGTGATCATTGAATTGATTGTTCCTGGTTTTGGAGTTCCTGGTATTGTGGGTATCGTGTGTTTCGTCTTATATTTCTCAGGTAATTACATTGCGGGATTTGCCGGAGCGGAGACATGGGTACTATTTACTGTTGGACTCATCATGATGATTCTGGAGATGTTCATTCCGAGCTTCGGTATTCTGGGGATTTTGGGATCGATTGCGCTTGTGGCTGGTGTTGTAAGGGCTGCTTATGATACTAGTGATGCATTTGTATCTCTGGGTATCGCTTTTGGAGCAGCGCTGGTAGTCATTGCGATCATCTCAATCATCTTTAAGGATCGAGGGATCTGGAATCGGTTCATACTGAGTGACAGCATGTCAGCGGATCGTGGCTATTCATCAGCCACTGAACGCAAAGAGTTGGTTGGTCTGCAAGGAATCAGTCTGACACCGCTTCGTCCTTCTGGAACAGCGATGTTTGAAGGGGAACGAATTGACGTTGTGACCGACGGAGACTTCATTCCCATTGATACACCGATTATTGTGATTAAAGCGGAAGGTACCCGGATTGTGGTTCAGCAAGCATTGCCGGTGTAACTCGCTCTGTTGTCGAAGCGGATTAACGCTTCGGCAATGTACATAACCACGTAGCTGAAGCTGCCAGCGAGGTGGTGCATTCTTTAATTTAGCAGCGGACTTATGATTATCTTCTCAAATATTTTTATTAAATTTAAATTGCAAATGGAGGAAATTAAACTATGGACACACCTATGATTACGATTTTGCTCATTGCGGTAGTAGGTATTATCGTATTGAGCGTATTCTTCAGCTTTTTCCCGGTTATGCTCTGGGTTTCAGCGATTGCATCCGGCGTACGCGTAAGTATTATTACACTGGTTGCGATGAGACTGAGACGTGTAACGCCTAGCCGTATCGTAAATCCAATGATTAAAGCGACTAAAGCGGGTCTTAAACTTTCAATGAACCAACTGGAGAGCCACTTTTTGGCCGGTGGTAACGTTGACCGTGTTGTAAACGCTCTGATTGCTGCACAACGTGCGAACATTCCACTCGAATTTGAACGTGCTGCTGCCATTGACCTCGCAGGTCGTGACGTATTGCAAGCCGTACAAATGAGCGTTAACCCACGTGTTATTGAAACACCGATTGTCTCTGCGGTAGCCAAAGATGGTATTGAAGTTAAAGTTAGAGCACGGGTTACGGTTCGTGCCAATATTGACCGTCTCGTCGGTGGTGCTGGTGAAGAAACGATCATCGCCCGTGTCGGCGAAGGTATCGTAAGTACGAACGGTTCCTCCAATTCTCACAAAGACGTCTTGGAAAATCCGGATCTGATCTCCCGTACCGTATTGTCCAAAGGTTTGGATGCAGGTACTGCTTTTGAAATCCTGTCCATTGATATTGCGGACGTTGATGTAGGTAAAAACATTGGTGCCTTCTTGCAAACAGAGCAAGCAGAAGCTGACAAACGAATCGCTCAGGCGAAAGCGGAAGAGCGTCGTGCAATGGCCGTAGCCCAAGAGCAAGAGATGAAAGCACGCGTAGTGGAAATGAGAGCGCGCGTTGTTGAATCCGAATCCCAAGTACCTTTGGCGATGTCCGAAGCACTGCGTAGTGGTAAAATCGGTGTTATGGATTACATGAACCTGAAGAATATTGAAGCAGATACTCAAATGCGTAACACATTGGGAAAACCTGGTGAAGGTTCGAATTCCAACGATCAGGGTGATTCCAAAAACGGAAGATAGGCGGTGAGTGCATATGGGCCTATTTGAATGGATTTTTGATAATCTGTATATTGTGGCCGTCATTGGTTTTGCGCTCTTCTCCTTCTTGGGGAAAGCTGCCAAATCGGCTGATCCGAACAAAAAGCGTCCTGCTAACGGGATGCCTACGTTTGGAGGCAACGGTGATTCAGGCCGGGATGAACGATCAAGAGATAACTCATCTCCGCAGCAGTCTTCCGGACCTGTAGATCCCCGCTATGATGAACAGTATGACGATCGGTATGATGACGAGCAATATGAGAATCAGTATGATCAGTCGTATTCGGAGCCTGCTGCATCTTCTCGCCCCGCAAGTGACTATAGAAGTGAGGGCACGATGAGTGCCATGGAAAATTCACTTGAGGAACAGATGAGAGGCATGGAACAACAGCAACGCTTGATTGAAGAACGCTTGAATCGCATCTCTTCTGCGAATCGGCCAGTTGTGTCTGATTCCAGTTGGGATGAGTCCAGCACCGATGGATCGGGTGCATCTCCGCTTCGCCCTGCCGATATTCGTACAGGTGTTTTGTGGGCAGAAGTACTGGGTTCCCCTCGTTCCAAACAGCCGTTTGGCACAAGAGGAAAACTATAAACAAGTCATACTATTGAACAGAAAATAGAGCCGTCTCTGGTGAGCATGAAGCCGCCGGAGACGGCTTTTTCTGTGTTCTATCCTTTTTTCTCAACATTCGTCCCTAACACGCCCCGGAATTTTCATAAATTCTTGAATCTGCGCATAAGTTGAACTGTAGAGGAAGGGGGAAGACCTTCGAATGACCCGGATCAGCCGCAAGCTGCGCAGATGGACCAGTGAAGTGTTGGATCTGCCGCAGGATGTGCTTTATGATATGCCACGGTTAACCCTGATCGGCAATAAGCAACTGTATATAGAGAATCATCGCGGTGTCATCCATTTCACGCCGGATCGTATCGTGTTGGCTCTTTCCCAAGGCCAGTTAGAGATCAAAGGAACTGCCTTGGTGATACGTAACATTTTGCCGGATGAAGTAGCTGTTGAAGGAACGATTCTGGATATTCATATGAATGGAGTGGAGGGGAACGGATGAAGCAGCCCAGTCTGTATAAACTGCGGGGAGCAGTCCGAATCACGGTCACTGGGGGAGACATTGAAACATTAATCAACACGGTGGCAGAGCAGGGACTGGAAGTTTGGAACCTGCGTGCTCACGATGGACGCGTGGCAGAGATGAACATTCTGCTGCCGCATTTTTTCAGGTTGCGTCCTGTGTTGAAACGGACAGGCTGCAGGGTGAAAGTAACCCATCGCAGCGGTTTCCCCTTTTTTGCGGCCCGTTTATTGCGGAGGAAGTTCTTTCTTGGGGGGATGCTGTTTTTTGTGGCAGCTTTGTTTGCGTTGTCATCCATGGTATGGGATGTGGAGGTCAAGGGTAACGTCACCATTCCCACCGACGAGGTGCTCGCAGCAGCGAAGAAAGAGGGCATATATCCTTTCCAATGGGGGTTCCGTCTGCAAAGCCAAGACAAGCTCTCCAGGCAGCTTGCGCTCGCTCTGCCGGATGTAACCTGGATTGGCGTCAGCAAAGAGGGGACAACCATTACCATTCAGGTCGTAGAATCGGCGCAACCAAAGCGTGAACCGCTACTGAATCCCAGACATCTGATCAGTAAGTCAGATGCTGTGGTCACTCAAATCTATGCGGAGCAGGGACGCCCTGTTGTTCAGAAGGACATGCGTGTCAAAAAGGGTCAGGTATTGATCTCGGGGATTCTCGGGGATGAGGAGAACACCAAAACCATCGTTGCCAAAGGCGAAGTTCGTGGTCTGGTATGGCGTGAGTATCAGGTAGAGGTTCCGCTGGTGCAAAAACATAATACAATGACAGGTGAGAGCAAAGAACGTTTTTACATGGTGCTGGGGAATTGGGCGATCCAACTGTGGGGGTACGGAAGTACACCTTTCAGTTCATTTGATACCGAGAGTAATCATAAACCATTGACGTGGCGATCCTTTACACTTCCCATGGGTTGGCTGACAGAGAAAGATCTGGAGACCCAAGAGCATGAGCAACAACAGACGATAGAATGGGCCAGAACAAAAGGATTGGAAGGAGCAAGGAACGATATTTTCGCCAAAAACGGCAAAGGAACAAAAATTATAAGTGAAAAAATTTTGCATGAGAAGAAAGAGAATGGTAAAGTTTATATGAAAGTCTTATTTGAAGTAGAAGAAAGCATTGCGGAAGAACTTCCGCTAGTCCATAGTCAAGGAGAATGAGGATATTTGTCAGAGCAAACACGCAGCATACAAATCTCCCTCCAGAGTGCGGGAGAGGGCCAATCTCTTTTTGGACCCCAAGATACTTTTCTTAAACTGATTGAATCCGAGATTCCCGCCCAGATTGCATCCCGTGAAGCGGAGATTGTGATTTTTGGCAACGCACAGCAGGTGGAATCGCTTGAACAATTATTTGATGTGTTATTGCAATTGATACGCAATGGATATGTGTTAACCGAGAGAGATGTGAAGTATGCAATTGAACTTGCCAAGGATATGCGGGCAGACCAGCTATTGGATCTGTTCAAGGGCGAGATTACAACGACATATCGAGGTAAACCAATCCGTGTTAAAACCATTGGACAGAAGCACTATGTAACTACAATTAAAAAACGTGATATTGTATTTGGCATTGGTCCTGCCGGTACGGGTAAAACCTACCTTGCTGTTGTACTGGCTGTTGCCGCAATTAAAGAAGGTAGCGTCAAACGCATTGTACTCACACGGCCTGCTGTTGAAGCGGGAGAGAGTCTTGGATTTTTGCCAGGTGATCTTCAGGAAAAGGTAGACCCTTATCTGAGACCACTGTACGATGCCCTATATGACGTTATGGGACAGGAACAGACCGCGAAGGCACTGGAGCGAGGGTTAATCGAAATCGCGCCACTCGCCTACATGCGGGGGCGTACGCTGGATGACTCCTTCATCATTCTGGATGAAGCGCAGAACACAACGCCGGAACAGATGAAGATGTTTCTAACCCGTCTTGGTTTTGGCTCCAAAATGGTCATCACCGGAGACGTGACACAGATTGATTTACCGCGTGGTAAGAAATCCGGGCTTGTGGAAGCGAATACGATCTTGAATGAAGTTAACGAGATTGGATTTGTCTATTTTGCCGAGCAAGATGTTGTACGGCATTCCCTTGTCCAGAAAATTATCGTGGCTTACAACCACGCCGCAGAAAATCAAGCATAGAAAGGGATTGTCTAAAGTGACCTCGAAGGAACCGTCAAAAGGCAAATCTTTTCAGAATAAGGCTACAGGATGGAAGTATAGCGTGTGGGCACGCTATCTTCTGTTTTTGTTTCTGGTGATTCTTTTCTACGTGAGTCTGGCTTCCAAACTGCTCCCTGAGCGCTATGATATTCAGGAAGGGACACGGAGTGAAGTGGACATTGCTGCGCCCATGCAGATTCCGAATAACAAGGCCACACTCAAAGCACAGGAAGAAGCTGCTGAACGGGTACAGCCGATATTTCAGATTGTCCAGTTGCGAAACGAAAATTTGATGACTACCCTGCTTGACCGTGTAGATCGATTAAATCAGGATGATCAGATTTCAAGTCAGGACAAGATTGATATATATCGGGATGAAATTCCGCAACGCCAGAAGGATTTTGTGACCAACTATATCAATAACAATCGGAAAGCCGGTACATACTCCGAGACTCTGTTGGAAGAGATCAGAAATGTGGTACAGGAGCAAAGCTACCGTATTCCGGAAGAGACCTACATCAAAATCTCACGACTGACATCGGATGATATTCAGGAGATGAAACCAGTTGCGAGGGATATTGTTGCCCGGTTAATGACGGATCAGATCAGCGATGCAACCACTGCGCGTGCCAAAGTAGCCGAGATGGTGAGTGTCAGCTCTCTCAGTAAGCGTACGCAACGTGAGGTGGTGCAAGAGCTTGCTCGCCTCGTGGTGACCGCTAACCGCTTCTACGACGAAGAGGGAACCAAGGAAGCGAAAGTGCAGGCGCGTGAAAACACGCAAACCGTATTTATCAAGCAAGGGGACACATTAGTTGCCAAGGGTGAAATGATCACCCCGGAAATGTATGCGCTCCTGGATGAGAATGACTTGCTGAAAAATGAAGTGAACTACTGGCCGCAGCTCGGGCTTCTTATGTTTTCCTGCCTGTTATCGGCAGCCATTCTGATGTATATTCAGCAATGTAGCGGAACGCATTTCAAATATAATAATGCGCAGCTGTTGATGCTTGTTCTCATCTTTATTATTACGATTGTAGTTATGCATGTGACGGCGATTATCCAGACCAACGAGAGGTCTTATGTGGGCTTCCTTGCGCCTGTTGCGGTAGGGGCGATGTTAATTGCGTTGCTGCTGGATACCTCGCTTGCCTTTGTATGTTCGATATTGATTGGTATGTTGTCCAGCATTATTTTGAACACCCATCAGGGTCAGCTATTCGACTTTGAACTAGGGTTCTTCGCCGTGGTAGTTTCGTTTGTTGCGATCTTCGCAACCCATAAGGCTAGTCAGCGATCAACGATCTTGAAAGGGGCCATTATGGTCTGCTTGTTCGGGTCCATAGCCGTTTTCACCTTGGCTTTGATTGACTCGGGAGATTGGAACCGAACCACGACACTTTATGGCGTTGGATTTGCATTTGCTGGTGGCGTATTGACGGCCATACTGGTCATCGGGCTGATGCCATTTTTCGAAACATCATTTGGTATCTTGTCAGCGCTCAAACTGGTGGAACTGTCCAATCCCAACCATCCGCTTCTGCGCAAGTTGCTGACGGAGACACCGGGGACCTATCATCACAGCGTTATGGTAGGGAATCTGTCCGAAGCAGCAGCGGAAGCCATTGGAGCTAACGGATTGCTCTGTCGAGTGGGATCGTATTATCATGATATTGGCAAGACGAAACGTCCTATCTATTTTATTGAGAATCAGAACAATATGGAGAATCCGCATGATTCGATCGATCCGAAACTGAGCAAATCTATTATTGTTGCCCATGCGCGCGATGGGGTGGAAATGCAAAAGGATTACAAGCTGCCCAGACCTATTCGGGATATTGCGGAACAGCATCACGGCACGACATTTCTACATTATTTCTATCACAAAGCATTGCGACAGGCGGAGGAAGCAGGCGTTGAACCTGATTTCACGGAAGAAGATTTCCGTTACCCTGGGCCGAAGGCTCAGTCGAAGGAATCTGCTATTGTTGGCATTGCCGATAGTGTGGAGGCTGCTGTGAGATCTTTGCGCAAACCGACAGTGGAGCAAGTGGAGTCCATGATTGAGAAGATTATTAAAGGACGATTGGATGATCATCAATTCAATGATTGTGATCTTACGATGCGCGAACTGGATATCGTCGCCAGAACATTGAAGGAAACGGTGATGGGTATCTTCCACTCTAGGATAGAATATCCTGAGGAGATCAAGAAACCGAAGCCGACTTCACCTGAAGCAGGCTAATTCAATAATAGTTCATGTTCAAAAAGTTCGGTTTTCGTTTTGAACAACCTCTAATATGAGCAGACAGGAGTTATGAAAGAATGAGTCTTAATCTAGCATGGAATAATGAACAACAGGATAAAGAAATTACAGAACCAATGATTGCAATGCTGGAGCAGTTGCTGAATATTGCCGGAGAAGCGGAAGGTGTAGCAGACGGGGAAGTGGCTCTGACTTTTGTGAACGATGAGCAGATCCATGAGTTGAACCGTGATTATCGCGGCATTGACCGTCCTACGGATGTATTGTCTTTTGCAATGAACGAGACGGTGGATGAAGAACTCGATATTATCTATGAGCTGGACGAAGATGAAGAAATGGAAGAAATGCCGGATGTTCTTGGAGACATCATCATTTCCGTACCACGGACCATCCTGCAAAGTGAGGAGTATGGACACTCATTCGAACGAGAGCTTGGTTTTTTGTTTGTCCATGGTTTCTTGCACCTGCTCGGATATGACCATCAGGATGAATCCAGCGAGGCTGAAATGATGGGTAAACAAGAAGCGGTATTGGCCCAGGCCGGGTTGACACGATAATGAAAAGGCGCTCCTGGGGTCTGGTATTCCGCAATGCTGCGGAAGGAATCGCATATGGGTTGCGGACTCAGCGTAATGTGAGAGTTCACACGGGAGTGGCTGTTTTGATGTGTGTAGCCGGCTTTTTTTTCAGAATCTCAAGAATAGATTGGATGTTTGTGCTGACCGCTGTCTTTTTGGTCCTGGTGACTGAATTGATGAACACGGCTGTAGAGGCTGCAGTTGATCTGGCACATCCCCATATCCATCCGCTGGCAAAAGCGGCGAAGGATACCGCGGCCGGGGCAGTTCTGCTGGCTGCGGTATTCGCCGTCATCATCGGTTGCATCGTCTTCATCAAGCCGGTGATGAGCTGGCTGGGGTTGTACTGATTTTGTTTTGATTTTGTTTGAATTTGATTTTAATACTACACACTAATATAAATTTACTTGATGCAAACACGATAACGGAGAGGTCAGAAGAAACCTGAAGAAACGGAGTGTGCGCCTTTATCCCCGGATTTTCCCTTATTTAAAAGGGATCAAAAAAAACTGGGGATAACAGCGCTCGGAAGGTTGTTCTGACAGCGGAGTGTCCAGTGTAAATGCACTAGTTTGATTTTATATTGCACCCTAAGGGAGAGAATATTGATGGATAATGGTTTGCTAATGCAAGAAGCAATTAAGGCACGTACGAAGGCGTACACGCCTTACTCTCATTTTGGTGTAGGTGCAGCTTTGCTTGACAGTGAAGGGCACGTGCATCATGGTTGTAATATTGAGAATGCTGCGTATACCCCAGGTAACTGTGCTGAGCGTACAGCGATGTTCAGTGCCATTGCAGGTGGACAGCAGCCTCGTAGCTTCAAAGCGATTGCCATCGTGGGAGACACGGATGGTCCGATTGCTCCATGTGGCGTATGTCGTCAGGTGATGTACGAACTGTGTGAACCCGATATGAAAGTTATCTTGGGGAACATGAAAGGTGATCTGCAAGAGACCACCGTTGCTGAACTGTTACCTTGGGCTTTTGGGCCTTCTGATCTGAATTCTGCCAAAAAATAAACCAATATTCCAGGCCTAGGCGCCTGAGGAGGAACATATGAAAAAACAAGCATTCAAATCCGGTTTTGTAGCAATTATTGGTCGTCCAAACGTAGGTAAATCCACACTGATGAACCAGGTGATCGGACAGAAAATTGCAATCATGTCAGACAAGCCGCAAACAACACGTAATAAGATTCATGGTGTGTATACATCCGAACATCAGCAAATCGTTTTCCTGGACACACCGGGGATTCACAAACGTCAATCCAAACTTGGCGATTACATGAACCAGACTGCCCTGAACACACTTGGAGAAGTAGAAGCAGCGCTGTTCCTGATTGACGCTTCGGAGGGCATGGGTGGCGGTGACCGTTACATTGCGGAACAGTTGAAAAATATCCGAACGCCTGTCATTCTCGTCATGAATAAAATTGACAAAATTGAACCGGAAGCTCTATTGCCACTCATCGAAGAGTATCGCAAGTTGCACGATTTCGCTGAAATCGTACCTGTATCTGCCATGCTGGGTAGCAATGTTAGTACACTATTGGAACAGCTCGGCAAGTATTTGCCTGAAGGTCCTCAGTACTATCCTGATGACCAGGTTACTGACCATCCGGAGCAGTTTGTATGTGCCGAGTTGATTCGTGAGAAGATTCTACAGATGACTCGTGAAGAGGTACCTCACTCCATTGCTGTAACGATTGAGGATATGAAGGTGCAGGATAACGGTGTCGTTTATATCTCAGCCGTCATATTTGTGGAACGGGATTCGCAAAAAGGAATCATTATCGGGAAGCAAGGTGCCCTTCTGAAAGAAGTGGGTAAACGAGCTCGACATGACATTCAGAACCTGCTTGGTTCCAAAATTTTCATGGATCTGTGGGTTAAAGTGAAAAAAGACTGGAGAAATCAGGATCGAGTTCTGCGTGACCTTGGCTTTGGCCGCGACTGATCGTCGGAATTGTATCCAGTAATTGCAACACATAGTTTACCTTGCAAGACTCCATCCTATTTGGTAGATGCAGACGTCATTTCCGAAGAGAGGATGAAATTCCGATGCGAGATTTTTCGTGGAAGGTTTTTGCGATGACGGGGGACGTGGAGTCCTATTTGTTATATACCGAGGCGTGTAACTCGTTAGGACAGGAGTCGGAACCTGCAAGGGAAGTGATTGAAGATGAAGAAGCCGAGGTATAACTGGCTGATTCGGGAATGGTTAGGTGACGAGGCATGCTATACAGGGTGGAAGGGATTGTCATCCGCAGCATGGACTACGGCGAAGGGAACAAAATCATTACGCTTTGCACCGAAAGCGGCGGGAAAGTAGGCGTACTCGTCCGCGGTGCCAAAAAGCCCAAGAGCCGACATGCTGCACTGGTGCAGCCGTTTACGTATGGTCAATATGTATATTTTCGCAATACAGGTCTAGGTACACTGAATGCTGGAGAAATTGTTGAATCCTATCATGAGTTACGTGAAGATCTGGTCAAGGCCTCTTATGCCTCTTATGCGTGTGAACTATTGGATCGCGTGCTTCAGGATGAAGAGACAGGTACTTTTTGGTTCAAACAGTTAAAGGCGTGTTTGCAGGCGTTGAAGGAAGAGAAAGATCCGGTTGTTATTACAAGTCTGTACGAAATGAAAATATTACAGGCATCCGGTTATGGTCCGCAGTTTGATGAATGTATCTCCTGTAACCAGGAGCGACCGGATGAGCAGTTGTTTATGAGTCCCAGACTTGGCGGCGTTCTGTGTCGTGCCTGCAAACATTTCGATCCTCCGGCGATGTCAGTCAGTCCAAAGGCTCTGAAGTTGTTGCGTTTGTTCGCACAGTTGGATCTGCAGCGCTTGGGAAATATATCAGTGAGTGAATCTACCCGTGATGAGATCAAAAAACTGATGCGGGCCTTTATGGATCATCAGCTTGGTCTGAATCTTAAATCCCGTTCTTTCCTCGATCAGATGGAGAAGTACGGGATTTGAGGCGTTTTGCTGGAAGTGAAACTATATCTTGACTTCATACTAGATTTTATATATTATGAAATATAATTTCTCTTTATGAGACATGCATTGAACGAGAAAGTAAAAGATTGGATTTATTGCATTTGTGGAGGCGAGTTGTTGTATGACACTTGTGAATCATGGATGAGCGAGCCGGGGATGGTGGAAGCCTGGCTGAATCGGTCTTTGAAACGGCACTCGGGAGCATGAATGGACACGGAAAAGTGGGCTGGAACGAACAGAATCATCTGTTTGATCCAAGCCAAGTAGGGTGGAACCGCGGGAATAGCTCTCGTCCCTACGTCTGTACAACAGGCGTAGGACGGGGGCTATTTATTGTTGTCTGCACCGTTCTAAGCTTGCTAACAAACCATTGAAAAGGAGCATGATTATGAATTTTCAGCAGATGATTCTAACGCTGCAACAATTCTGGGCCGAGCATAACTGTATTATTGTCCAGCCATACGATACGGAAAAAGGGGCAGGTACGATGAACCCGATGACCTTTTTACGTTCGCTTGGACCAGAACCTTGGAAAGTGGCCTATGTGGAGCCTTCCCGTCGTCCTTCGGACGGACGTTATGGTGAGAACCCTAACCGGTTGTACCAGCATCATCAGTTCCAGGTGATCATCAAGCCTTCTCCGGACAATATTCAGGAAATTTACCTGGAAAGCCTGAAGCGTCTCGGCATTGATCCGCTCAAACATGATATTCGGTTTGTTGAAGATAACTGGGAGAATCCTTCTCTTGGTTGTGCAGGTCTTGGTTGGGAAGTATGGTTGGACGGAATGGAAATTACGCAATTCACGTATTTCCAACAGGTTGGTGGAATCGAGACGAATCCGGTAGCTGTTGAGATTACCTATGGTATGGAGCGTTTGGCTTCTTACATTCAGGATAAAGAGAATGTGTTTGATCTGGAATGGGTGGAAGGTATCACTTATGGTGATGTATTCCGTCAGCCAGAATTCGAACACTCCAAATATACGTTTGAAGTATCTGATGTCAAAATGCTGTTTACACTCTTCAACATGCATGAAGAAGAAGCAAACAAGGCTATGGCGCAACATCTGGTATTCCCGGCATACGACTATGTGTTGAAATGTTCACACACGTTTAACCTGTTGGATGCACGTGGAGCCATCAGTGTAACGGAACGTACGGGCTATATCACACGTGTCCGTAATTTGGCTCGCCAAGTCGCTGCAACATATATGGAAGAGCGTGAGAAGCTAGGCTTCCCGCTGATCAAGAAAGGGGGAGCCGAGCATGTCTAAGGATCTGTTGTTTGAAATCGGTCTGGAAGAAGTACCTGCACGCTTCATGCGCGCAGCAATCGCACAGCTGCAAGAACGTGTCGTGAAATGGCTTGATGCATCCCGCATTGCTTATGGTGAAGTGAATGCATATGCCACACCGCGTCGACTTGCTGTTTTGATTCAAAATGTGGCTGAAAAGCAGGAAGATATAGAGGAAGAAGTAAAAGGTCCTTCTCGCAAAATTGCACTGGATGACAGTGGGAATTGGAGCAAAGCTGCACTGGGATTCGCCCGCAGTCAAGGTGTTGAACCGGACCAGTTCACATTTAAGGAATTAAACGGTGTCGAATATATCTATGCTACGAAGAGCAGCAAAGGTGTGGAAACGGCTTCTGTGATTGGCGAAGGGTTGCTTTCTGTATTGCATGCTATGACGTTCCCGAAATTCATGCGTTGGGCTTCCTATGATTTCAAATTTGTACGTCCAATCCGCTGGATTGTGGCTATGCTCGGCAGTGATGTTATCGACCTGGAAGTAACAGGCGTCAAGTCTGGTAATGTAACTCGCGGACATCGTTTTCTCGGCAAGGAGGCGGTGATTGACAATCCGTCTTCATACGTGGAAGTGTTGCGTTCGGAACATGTTATTGCAGATGTACAGGAACGTGAACAGATGATTGTATCCCAAATTCAGGCACTGGCTGCTGAGAAAAAATGGGATATTGCGATTAAGGAAGACTTGCTGGAGGAAGTACTGTTTTTGGTGGAAACACCTACGGTATTGTTCGGTACATTCGACTCTTCATTTTTGAATATTCCACAAGAAGTATTGATTACTTCCATGCGTGAGCATCAGCGTTATTTCCCTGTACTGGACAATGAGGGGCAATTGTTACCATTCTTCGTAACGGTACGTAACGGGGGAAGTGATTCACTGGACGTTATTGCCAAAGGGAATGAAAAAGTACTACGTGCACGTCTATCTGATGCCAAGTTCTTCTATGAGGAAGACCAGAAGCTACAGATTAAGGATGCATTGTCGAAGCTGGAAAGCATCGTCTTCCAGGAAGAGCTGGGAACAGTTGGAGATAAAGTACGTCGTATTCGCAAGATTGCTGATGGGCTTGCTGCCAAACTGCAAGTATCCGGCGATGTTGCCGAATCCGTTAGCCGCTCAGCAGATATCTGTAAATTCGATCTGGTGACACTGATGGTGGGTGAATTCCCGGAACTGCAAGGTGTAATGGGTGAGGATTACGCTCGTAAAGCTGGCGAAAAGGAAGAAGTGGCCAAAGCTGTATTCGAACACTATCAGCCACGTTTCGCCGGAGATCAATCCCCTGCTTCTCTTGTAGGTGCCATTGTGAGTGCTGCGGATAAAATGGATACAATCGTGGGTTGCTTCTCCATCAACATCATTCCAACAGGTTCTCAAGATCCGTATGCGCTGCGTCGTCAGGCTGCAGGTATTGTACAGATTTTGCTGGATCACAAGCTCCCGCTGACATTGTCAGATGTATTCGGAGTTGCACTTCAAGTGCATGCCCAGATGAATCTGTTGAAACGTGCAGATGAAGAAGTTCGTAAAGATCTGCAAGACTTCTTCGGACTTCGTGTGAAAAAATTGTTGTCCGAAACCGTCCGTTACGACGTAGTGGATGCAGTAATTTCTTCCGGATTCGATGATATCAGCGCTGTGGTTCCAAAAGGTGAAGCATTGATGGCGGCCGTTCTTACAGGAGACGCATTCAAAACAACGGTTGAATCGTTCAACCGTGTGGGTAATCTGGCTGCCAAAGCATCCAATGCTTCCGTACATCCGGAACTGTTCACAGAAGATGGAGAGCGTCAATTACACGAGGCATGGAGCAGAACAAATGCAGAGTACCGTCAGGCGTTGACTCAGCACGATGCTGCTGAAGCGCTGGCTATTGCATCCGCCTGGAAGGATGGTATTACCTCATTCTTCGATTCGGTCATGGTTATGGCTGAAGATGATGCTGTTCGTGCGAACCGACTTGCACTGCTCGCGGCTATTGATCGTGACTTGAAAGGATTTGCTGATTTTTCCAAGTTGGTTTGGTAATTGGGCGTATTTCATGAGTCCTTTCCCACAGACTTGGAGCAATGCTAAAATTCAGTATTAAAGAAGGATATATGAGGGTATAAATATACGGAACGGGTTGTGAAATGTATTTTTGACAACCGCTCCGTATTTTAGCCTTTGATTTCTCTCGTTCCAGCAGAAGGATTTTGCCTGGCCGGGGTCGTATATTACACTATGCAGCTATTTTATGAAACCGGGTGGTCTGGGTTTGAGTGAGTTAAATATACGCCACATTGTTGTGGATGGTGATGCTTGTCCGGTCAAAACCGAGATTGCGCAAACCGCTCGCCTTTTCAACATCCCCGTACTGTTAGTCTCTTCATTTGATCATTTGCTTCAAGGAGGAGAAGGGGTGCGAACTGTGCAAGTCGATCGCAGTGATCAGAGCGCAGACCTGTATATTGCTAATCATATTAAGCCATACGATGTGGTTATCACTCAGGACTATGGACTTGCGGCACTTGCGCTCGGCAAACGTTGTTATGTTTTATCCTTTCGTGGTCGTGAGTTTAACGATCGTGACATTGATTTCATGTTGGATTCTCGTCATACTGCGGCCAAAGCACGAAAAAGAGGCCATTACGGGAAAGGCCCAAAGCCTTTCACAGAGCAGGATCGAGAAATTTTTCAACATAAACTGACAAAACTTTTAAAAGATTTGCAGGAGAATGTGTAAGTTTATCGAATTATATTTACGTGTTGAAGAGATGAAGGTGGCCAGAGATGAGTACCGGACAAGGCGGTATACCCGAAAGTATTATTGAATCGGTGTTACAGCAGAATGATATTGTCGATACGGTGAGCCGATTTGTGCATCTGACCAAACAGGGGAAGTATATGAAAGGCCTCTGTCCTTTTCATTCCGAGAAGACGCCTTCGTTCACCGTTACACCAGAGAAACAAATTTTCTACTGCTACGGTTGCGGCACGGGTGGAAATGCCATCAAATTCAGGATGGAAATCGAAGGGTTATCCTTTCCCGAGGCTGTCAAGACGATGGCGGAAGAAAGTCACATCTCTATGGGCGACTGGCAAGGGCGTGAATCTGCTCATGTGAATCCGGAGACGGAACGTCTATTGGAGGCTTATGAGCTTACCGCGAAGCTGTATCATTTTTTGTTGAAAAATACAGAGCACGGCAAGTCAGCCATGGAGTATTTACGCTCACGAGGTTTTGGCGACAAGTTGATCGACCAGTTCCAGATTGGTTTCGCACCAAATCGTTGGGACACCCTGGTACAATTTCTCGAAAAACGTAACTATCCGCTTGAAGAGATGGAAAAGGGTGGACTACTGTCACCGCGAAATGAAGGTCAGGGATATGTGGATCGATTCCGAGACCGGATTATGTTCCCGATCAATGGCAGGAGCGGTAAGCCGATTGCATTTGCAGGACGCATATTGGGAGACGGGCAACCGAAGTATCTAAATTCACCGGAAACCCGGTTATTTAACAAAAGCCGTGTTCTCTATAATCTGCATCATGCCAAAAATGCAATTCGCAAACAACGGCAAGCCATTTTGTTCGAGGGATATGGTGATGTCATCTCCGCATGGGATCAGGATATCCAGAACGGTGTAGCGGCAATGGGGACAGCGTTAACCGAGAATCAGGCACTAATGCTCAAAGGGATGTGCGACGAGGTCATCATATGTTATGACGGCGACCGAGCAGGACAGGCTGCTGCACTCAAAAACTTTCCCATTCTTGAGGACGCCGGATTACAGGTCAAAGTGGCTCTCATACCTGAGGGACTTGACCCGGATGATTTTATCCGGAAGCATGGTGGTGAGCGGTTCCGAAACCAGATTGTGGACGGCGCCGTGACAACTACAAAATTTAAACTTATAAACCTAAAAAAAAGCCATATACTGCTAGAGGGTGGCGGACAAATCGCCTATTCGAAAGAAGCAGTAAAATTGATTGCCCCCTTACCTTCTCCAACAGAGCGGGAGGTGTATCTTCGTGAACTGGCTGCAGAAGTGGACGTATCCTTCGAAACATTGAAGCAGGAGTGTAATGAAGAACGGGAGGCGATGAAAAATAACCTCCAGTTTGGGGATAATAACCCGAAAAGGTGGAATAATGGTAGGCAACAAAATAGGCAGGTGCCTACACCCAATCTGTTGCCGGCTTACCACGCTGCTGAACGCAAACTGATTGCCTGGATGTTGCAGGATGATGAGGCTGCCCAGTACGTGAATGAGCATCTTGGTGAAGCTTTTAACTTGGATGATCATGCAGCTATTGCTGCTTATCTATATGCCTACTATGCGCAAGGCAAACCGTCGGATACAAGCCGTTTTATGTCTTCACTGCATGACGATCGCCTGGAAAAGACGGTTAGTTCAATCTCGATGATGGATGGTCCAGGTGAATGGAGTATTCAAATGCTCGATGATTGCATCAGAGAAGTGCTAAAGCATCCGCGTAAGAAAGAGTACGATTTGAAAAAAGAAGAAATGATTGCTGCAGAGCGGGCAGGTGATTCTGTACGCGCGGCACAGATTGCAATTGAAATGATTGCCCTAGAGAGACAGTGAACGTCTGATTATTGGATGTTTCTAGGGAGGAGGGAGTCGAGTTATGGCGAATGATCAGCATACTGAACTAGAAACAGAATTGACACTGGATCAGGTTAAAGATCAATTGATTGAATCAGGTAAGAAAAGAGCTTCGCTGAATTACAAGGAAATTATAGAGAAACTCTCTCCTTTTGAGCAAGATGCAGAGCAAATGGATGAGTTCTATGAGCAACTGAGTGATCTGGGTATCGATGTAGTGAATGAAAATGATGAAGAGGTTACACTTCGTCCTAGTGAAGATTCCGAGAACAACACCAGAGAGGGAGAGGATGAATTCCACTTTGATGATGATCTGAGCTTGCCGCCAGGTATCAAAATCAATGACCCTGTCCGTATGTATCTCAAGGAAATTGGTCGTGTGCCATTGTTGTCGGCAGATGATGAAGTACAACTGGCCAAACGGATTGAGAACGGGGATGAAGAAGCCAAGCGTCGTCTGGCCGAAGCGAACCTGCGTCTCGTAGTCAGTATCGCCAAGCGTTACGTTGGACGTGGAATGTTGTTCCTTGATTTGATTCAGGAAGGTAATATGGGTCTGATCAAAGCGGTTGAGAAGTTCGACCACAAAAAAGGATACAAGTTCAGTACGTATGCGACATGGTGGATTCGCCAAGCGATTACTCGTGCTATTGCTGACCAGGCGCGTACTATTCGTATCCCAGTGCACATGGTGGAGACGATTAATAAGCTGATCCGGGTATCCCGTCAGCTGTTGCAGGAACTTGGGCGTGAACCGACACCAGAAGAAATCGCTGCTGAGATGGATCTGAGTGTGGAGAAAGTTCGTGAAATTACGAAGATTGCACAGGAACCGGTTTCTCTGGAAACACCGATTGGTGAGGAAGATGATTCCCATCTGGGTGACTTCATTGAGGATCAGGAAGCACTTGCTCCGGCGGATGCTGCTGCATATGAGTTGCTGAAAGAACAGCTCGAAGATGTACTGGATACATTGACTGAGCGTGAAGAAAATGTTCTTCGTCTACGTTTTGGTCTGGACGATGGACGGACGAGAACGCTGGAGGAAGTCGGCAAGGTATTTGGTGTTACGCGTGAGCGTATTCGTCAGATTGAAGCCAAGGCTCTTCGTAAGTTGCGTCACCCGAGTCGTAGTAAACGACTCAAGGATTTCCTCGAATAATCGAACTATGGGAGACTTTCCGCAAGACGCTTTAGCGGCGGCGGGGTCTCCTTTATTTTTAATTTAAACGTCTTGATTTCTTGGTTTTGGAAATTCATCCTTGAAATGTTTGATTGGATTTTATTTTATCGCTTTTCCTTGTTCAATGCAAATCAATAAATTAAATGAATGGTGTAGGTGCTTCATGAAACTTTCGAATCGATTACAACGAATACATGATCAAATTCCCGATGGCAGCCGAATGGCTGATATCGGTTCAGACCACGCGTTGCTGCCAGTAGCTGCGATCCGCAGTGGGAAAGCCGCAAGTGCAGTAGCCGGGGAAGTCAATCCGGGTCCTTATGATGCTGCATGCAAACAAGTCAGCGATGCTGGCCTGAAAGAGAAAATCACAGTGCGCCGTGGAGACGGGCTTGATGTGATTTCTGCGGGAGAAGTGGAAGTCATCACCATAGCGGGTATGGGCGGTGCTCTAATCGCATCTATTTTGGACCGAGGATTATCCAAACTGGAAGGGGTCCAGCTCCTTATTTTGCAACCGAATGTGGGAGAGGATATCCTCAGACGATGGTTGTTGGAGCATAATTGGGTAGTTGTAGCAGAACAGTTGCTCGAAGAAGACGGTAAGCTCTATGAAATTATCACGGCGATGCCACAATCTGTAAGCCCGATTGCAAATGTTGAGCTGTATCGTGCACGTCCGCTCCAAGGCGGGGTAGAATTGACGGAAGATTTGCTGCTGCGGATGGGACCTTATTTGGTGGATCGTCCAACAGATGTATTCTTTGCCAAATGGGAAAGCGAGATCGTCAAACTGCAAGGAGTTGTTAACTCCATCTCCAAATCCGATCAGGATTCTTCCCGGGACAAGGCGGCTGAGGTAGAGCGTCTGATCGCAAACTTGAAGGAGGTTTTGGCATGTTTGCCAAGGGTCAAACTGTAATTCAACTAATGGAGCAACTTGCTCCGAAACATCTGGCTGTACCGGATGATCGCATTGGTTTGCAGCTGGGCAGTTTGCAAAAAGAAATCAGTCACGTGTTAGTTGCTTTGGATGTGACGGATGAAGTGGTGGACGAAGCGATTCGCATCGGTGCCAATCTGATTATCGCTCATCATGCCATCATTTTCCGACCGGTCAAGTCACTGAGTACCGATACCCCTATGGGTAAGTTGTATGAAAAGCTGATTAAGCATGATATTGCTGTATATATCAGTCATACGAACTTGGACGTGGCCGAAGGTGGTATGAATGACTGGATGGCCGAGGCACTCGGCATCGAGAGCAAGGAATCGCTGGAGGATGTACATACAGATCATCTGTACAAACTCGCTGTATTTGTGCCTCGCACGCATCATGAACAGGTGCTTCAAGCCATTCTGGAAGCCGGAGCGGGGAGTATCGGTCAATACAACAAGTGTAGCTTCAATACAGAAGGTACAGGAACATTTGTACCAGGTGAAGGGACACAGCCGTTTATTGGCACACAGGGGCAGATGGAACGTGTGGAAGAAATACGGATTGAGACCATTGTGCCTCAAAGCCTGCGGAGTAAGGTTGTTCAGGCGATGCTTAAGGCCCACCCGTATGAAGAAGTGGCCTATGACCTCTACGCAATGGATTTAAAAGGCCGTACGCTCGGTTTGGGACGCTTGGGACCCCTGAGGGAGCCTAAGACATTAGGTGAGCTCGTGGAGGTCGTAAAGACCCAATTCAATGTGCCTCATGTGCGTGTAGTCGGAGATCTGAACAAACAGATCAAAAAAGCAGCGGTTCTGGGCGGCTCTGGCAGCCGTTACGCGCTCACGGCTCGCTTCAAAGGTGCGGATGTTATTGTGACCGGGGATATTGATTATCACACGGCTCATGATGCGTTAATGGCAGGCATGTGTATCATCGACCCGGGACATAATTCCGAGAAGATTATGAAACCAAAAACAGCCGATTGGCTTCGTTCCCGTTTGCAAGATAAACGATACGATACGCAAGTTACGGCTTCAGAGGTAAATACAGAAGTATTCCAGTTTATCTAAAAAGACAGTTGCTGTGCGATTCCCAGTAATATTAAGCTTGTCTGGGAACCCAATTGCCTGTATACTATGTAATGTTGTTCGGAAAGTTTGACAGACAATCGCTGGTGGCCTTTGTTGCCACGAGAGGAAAGTCCGGGCTCCACAGGGCAGGATGCTGGATAACGTCCAGTCAGCGCGAGTTGAAGGATAGTGCCACAGAAATGGACCGCCGATGGCCGGATTTTCCGGCACAGGCAAGGATGGAACCGAGGTGTAAGAGACCCCGAGGAACGCTGGTGACTTCGTTCCTGGTAAACCCCATCTGGAGCAAGACCTAATGGGACACAGCCGCCTTTTCGGAGGAGGCAACCTTAGCCCGAGGTGTGTCTAGGTTGGTCGCTTGAGCTGTGCAGCAATGTATGGCCTAGATAGATGATTGTCGCTTCTGGTGGGAGGGTAGTTCCCGTATGAACCACGAAGAGCACAGAACCCGGCTTACGGTAAGCTTTCCTAACTGCAACAACAACACTATAGCAAAACAATGTAGTCCACCTATCAGTCGAGGACAACTCGTATGAAACATCCGATGGCCTGACTGATCAGAAGGACCCATGAACATTTGAAAAAACATAACTCCTGTTGATAACAGGTTCTATAAAAATAAGGCGGCAGTTCCGAGATTCTCGGGCCTGCCGCCTTATTTTTATTTCTCATAACAAGTTATTTAACCTTCATACGCTAATAGATAGCGAAACGTTTATGACAGTTCATTACAGTGTAACAACACTGTCCGATGTTAACGAAGCATGCCAGCGTTGAATGGCGCGATCCATTCGTTCTACAGCTTCCGGGAGTAGCTCGGGATCCGTATGCGTGAAGTTGATCCGCATGCGGTTGAGCTCTGGTGTACCCGCATAGAAGGAATCACCCGGGACAATGCACACTTTCTCTTGGATGCCGTAAGTGAACAAATTGCTTGCAAGCATGCCTTCAGGCAATTGCAGCCATAAGAACATGCCGCCTTGTGGTGAATTCCACGAGATGCCTTCCCATGCTTTGGCTGCCATAAGAGTCGTCAGTGTTTGCATGCGTTTTTCGTAATCCTCTGAAATATGGCGGATATGCGCATCCAGATCGAAAGATTCAAGCAGTGCGTGAAGAGCTCTTTGGTCGATGCTGCTTGAATGCAAGTCGGCACCCTGTTTTGCCCGAGCTGCCATTTTAATAATATCGGGAGCGGCCAGAATCCAGCCGGTACGAAGACCTGGTGCTACCGTTTTGGAGAACGTACTGGTGTAAACGACATTAGAAGGGCCATCATAGGATGCTGCATCCAATTCTGCGAGAGCAGGGACATCCAATTGCTCCGGATTGAACCGAATTTCGCCATAGGGATCATCTTCAAGGATGAGTACATCATACTTGCGGCATAGATCCACAGCCTGCTGACGTCTTTCTCGTGACCATACTTTACCCGTAGGATTGGAGAACGTTGGGTTGATATAGACGAGCTTTGGACGATGCAGCTGGAGTTGTTCCTCCAGAGATTCAGGCAACATGCCGTGATCATCACAGGCTACGCCGTGAGATTCAGCCTGATAGGAATGAATAACTTGCAGGGCAGCGAGGTAGGTAGGTGATTCAACCAGTACGCGGTCACCCGGATCAAGAAGGATGCGACAGACCAAGTCAATGGATTGCTGTGAACCCGTCGTGAGGAGCATATGGTCGGGTGAAGCGGGAATGCCTTTGGATTCAAGACGCTCGGCGATTTTGGCGCGGAGAGGACGGTAACCTTCAGTCTCCGCATATTGAAGAGCGGCTGCTCCGCTCATAAATACTTTTTCATATGCAACGCGGATAGCTTCCAGCGGGAATGAAGTCTGGGCTGGTAATCCACCGGCTAGTGAGATCATTCCAGGTGCCTGAGCGGCCTGGAGCATGTCGCGAACGACAGAGGACGGGGTGTTTTGTGCCATTTTGGACCAAGGGATACGCATGTTATTCTCATCTCCTGTTATTCACTGTTATACTGATATTATAAACTATAATAGACGGACTGCACTATAACAGTAAAATGAAGATCATAACAGTTGGGGGGAGCACGTATGCATATTGAATTAAAACGAGGAAGCAGTACCAAATTGTACGTGCAAATTGCGCTAACGATTGCGGATCGCATCAGGTCAGGACTGATTGAACCCGGAACCCGACTTCCCTCTGTTCGTAAAATGACCACGGATCTGGGTGTCAGCCTGGTCACCGTATCGAAGGCCTATGCTGAACTCGAAGCGATTCAATTGATTACCTGCTCCCAGGGTAAAGGTTGTTACGTAAGAGGGGCGTTGCACGTGGATCAGAGAGAGGATGCGGACCGGACACAACGGGTCCATGGTAATGGTGAATCCAGTACGCCATGGAATTGGCAGATGGCACTGGTGGATTATTTACCAAGAGCACAGCTCTGGAGACATTTTGATACGTCACCTCAAGTACGCTATGAACTTCATATGTCAGCGATTCAGCCTGAACTGTTACCTACACGGGAGATTATCGACAGTGCCTATCGGCTTTCCTCTGATCATGCAGAGCGTATGGCGGCGTATGGATCTTTTCAGGGAGATCGGGAACTCAGACAGATCTTTGCGGAACATTTTGCCGAGCGTGGACTACAGGTGACACCTGAACGCATGCTAATTACTAGCGGTGCTCAGCAGGGAATTGATCTTGTGGCACGGACTTTTGTCGGACCCGGGGATGTAGTGTATATGGAGGCGCCAAGCTACACTGGAGCCATTGATGTGTTTACAAGTAGAGGTGCGAAGATCATTACGGTTCCGATGGACGACGAAGGTATGCGTATTGATCTGTTAACCCGCTTATGTGACACCTATCCGCCCAAGTTGATCTATACAATCCCAACCTATCACAATCCGACTGGCATCACGATGAGTGCCAGAAGGCGAGCACAGCTACTGAATCTCGCGCAAAGCTACCACTGCCTCATTTTGGAGGATGATCCGTTTGCAGATCTTTATTTTCGTGATCCTCCCCCGGCTTCCATTAAATCCATGGATGGGACAGGTCATGTGGTGTATATCAAAAGCTTCAGCAAGGTACTGTCTCCCGGTTGCCGCATAGCCTGCGCCATTGCAGACGGAAGTGTATTGACCCGGCTTGTGGCTGCGAAATCTACGGCAGATTTGGGGAGCCCACTGCTCACACAGAAGGCACTGCAATCCTTTATTCAGAATCAGTATGGGGCCTACATATCCCGCTTGAGAGATGAATTGTATTCTCGCTTGTGTGCGGCATCTGAAGTGCTGGAAGAGCATGCTACTAAAGACATACACTGGCGCTTGCCAGAGGGAGGACTCAATCTATGGCTTGAACTTCCAAGTGGTCTGGATATGCGTGAGCTTCATCATCAGTCACTTGCCGCAGGGGTCTCATTCCTGCCGGGTTCCGCCTGTTATGTGGGGGAGACGGATACATCAAGTCTGCGCATCTGCTTCACGGTAACGAGCGTTGAGCTTTTGTGTGAAGGGCTTCGTGTCCTTTGCGGAGTCATTAACAGAGTAACACCTGGGCAAGGTGGGGCAGTGGCGGACAGGCTACCGCTCATATAATTTTTCGGAGTATGGACATACATCCAATCCACTTTCGAGCTGATGCAATAGGTTATAGTATCACCAGAAAGGGAGTTGGTTTTGAATGAACCATTACTGTCCACCGCTTTGCCCAATTGTCTGTGACCCAATCCAGGTTGTTGAGGACTACTACATCCCGCAAATCGTACCTGTAATCCACCCGATTGAAGTGATCAAAAAACATCACTGTGTTCCAATTCACCACCACATGTATCCTGTTGTTGTTAAAGAAGAAGACCCTTGCTACGTATCCAGCCATAATGCTAAGAAAAAATCCGTGAAAAAATCAAGCAAAGCCCGCACAACTTCACGCAAGCGCTAATCGCAGCGGGTGCCCCGGGGAATTTGGAATTTGGATATAAACCAAAGAGCAGCGTACGCCCCGGGGCGCAGCTGCTTTTGTGTTTTTAAAGAGTAGTGTCATTACGATTACTGGGTATATTTTTTCATCGTATTATCCATTTGTTGTCTGACATGCTGGGGCCAGAACTGTAAGGGAGCGCTGTTGCTTGATGCTGCTTGCAGTGCTTTATAGACATCAATCTGCCCATAGCCGAAATACTTATCGTGACCCGGATCACCGAGGTCAATGACGCTTTGGCGCATCAGATCCATCACTTCCGTGTTCGTTAAATCCGGGTTCAAGGAACGAATCAAACCTGCAAGTGCGGCTACATGGGGGCTAGCCATGGAGGTACCAGACAAAGCTGCATACTGATTGTCTGGATACGTACTTGCGATACTCGACCCCGGGGCCATCACATCCACATAATCCCCGTAATTGGAATAAGACGCTTTGCTCATATCGGGATCGGTAGCAGATACAGCAAATACTTCCGGATAGGCAGCAGGGTAGCCTGGACGCTCGGTGTTATCGTTCCCCGTGGCTGCAATCAGCACGATATCTCTGTCAAAAGCGTATTTAATGGCATCATGAAGAAATTGCGCGTCAGCATAATTACCGAGACTCATGTTGATGACTTTGGCTCCATGATCGGCTGCCCAGATGATACCTTCGGCAACGGCATAGGTGGTTCCAGACCCCGAGTTGTCCAGCACTTTAACAGGCAGTACCTTGTTGTACCAGCTCATGCCCGCCACGCCTTCATTATTGTTGACAATGGCGCCGATAATGCCTGCGACGTGTGTCCCATGTCCCACATCATCCATCGGTTGGCTTCCCGGTTCGACCACATTATAACCCTCAAGGAGCTTGCCTTTCAGGTCAGGGTGATTCATATCCACACCTGTGTCGACTACTGCAACGATGACATCTTTGTTTCCCTTTGTAATATTCCAACCTCTGTTTGTCTCAATCGCAGGCAAGTTCCACTGATAATCGGAGAACAAAATGTCGTTGGGTATCGTTACATCTGTTTGTTCAGCTACGGTGTCATTGGTTAAATACATGTAGTGGGGTTCCATATAGAGTGGGTTCCATTTACTTTCGAAATAGCTATGCAATTGTTTGTAATTCATGTGTTCTGACCGAAAAACATACGTGTATCCCAGCTTACGCGCAAATTGCGCTCTTAGATCAGATTTAATGATACGCATATCCCGTTCACCGGGATCTTGCCGAAAACGGATGACGATTTCATTTTCGTAGAAATGACTGGCATTAGCATTATCATGCCCGGTTTTCACCGTGATTTCGTTCAGCGTATCCGGGTGAACAGACTCAATTTTGAACTTGCCTTCACGCGGATAAGGGATCATGCGTAGATTTTTGCGCTGATGTTGCTCAACAGCATTCAATACGTTCTGACTGAACAAAGCAATTACAGCTCTTTTGCCATCTTTCGAGGGTTGTCCCATAACAAAGTACTTTTCTTTTCCCAAAGGGAAAGAAGAGGATTCGAAGCTTTGACGTTTGTTTACCGCTTTTTTGGCAAGATTCAGCGCATGGTCAAGCTTCTGTCGCTCTAGTTTGCTGCCTTGCTGGGATGCCTGATCAAATGGCTTGTTGAACGAGCCATTGGTACCCATGAGATGAATGGATCTGATATGTTCATGTGAACTTTGGAGATCATTCACATATCGATTAACCTGTGCGGCAGTCATTGTGGAGGTTTTCTCCAGCATGATATTGAGATGTTGCTTGGCATCCATGCGAGTCAGGAGATCTGTTGCTTTGACATCCTGCACTTTCAGACGTTGCTTGTTCGTGTGCTCTTCATGAGCAGAATCGGACAGGGCACTTGGCTTAGGTTCGGGACGATTGGATGTTGGAAGCAGGAGCGTGAGGGCGAGTGCTCCCGCACCAGCTGCAAGGGCCCAGTTAATCCATTTCGGTCTGGACATGGTGGATGGAACCTCCTTCGTTCATTTTGGACAATCATTAACAGTGCTTCATCGTTGTCACTGGTTATATCTATCGTTAGAAAAAGCGGATATTTTTATGCAGGCGAGTTCGAGTCTAACTGCGTATAATAGGCATGTTTAATGACAGAAACGGAAAGCATGATTAAGGGATACCGCTCGTCATCTTTTTATGGTAGGATTATAGCTGAGAATTCAAAGGTCAGGGGAAAACAACCGTTGGCCGACCTATATGTAAGGACTTATTTAAGGGGGAGCTACCTTTATGTCAGCAGCCAATGTACAGAAAACATGTGAGTCAACTAGGGAAAAGTTAAAACCGGCTATCGATCGGATTGAAAAATTTTTGAATGAAAATGCCTTGCCTGAACTGGATCAGAATCAGACGGAAGAATCCACAGCCTTCTACAAAGGATTTCTTTCAGATCTCCGTCATTTGCTCGTTTTTTCTGAAGTTTCTTACGAAAAACTTGGCGTTGTGCTGCGTCGTGCCAACTTTGATGTCGATTTTGCCGAAAAGGCTCTTTATAATACGTATCACCAATGCGTAAACAGCTTTTTCTATCCCAAAAATGAATGTTATTCCGAAGACGGTAGATACGCTTACACAGGACAAGATGCCATTCGTTTCCGTGACAAGCCAATCCGTGCAGTACGGGATGTCATTCTTGAGGTTTCCAAAACGTACGAAGAATTGCGCGATGATCTGGCATATTATGAAAGTGACTACTTGACTCAGCGCCGTATGCAAAATCAACGTAATCACGCTTAATGAACATTTAAACCTTGATATGAAATTGGACGAAACCGCCCTTGTGGCGGTTTTTTTGTGTCTTCAGGTGAGAATCAGACAAGGAGTAATCATGTCATCATCTGGCATTTGTGCGGGGAATATCGGGTTTGTGGCGGGGAGACAATAGTAGTCGAGGTGATAAAAAATGAGCCAAGACAAACCAATAGTCAAATGCAGCGTCTCCAACTGCAACTTCTGGGGAGAAAACAACTTCTGCCAAGCTGATGCCATCATGATTGACATTGACCAACATGCCACCCGTCGTCTGCATGAGGAATTTGCCGGTGAGACATTTGACTCCGATCACCATGATCATGCACGTACATCCTCAGCAACATGTTGTCACACGTTCAAACCCAAGTGAGCAGTCATCCCTATTCATAACGGAGGTGCTTCCCAATGAAAAATGACGATAATAAGTTTAATTTTCAAGATCGTCCTAAAATCAATGTTGACGGTGAAAAACAGCGTATGCGTGTCGATTATCCCAGAAAAGCACATCGGGAAGAATACGGGGCAGAGGTCGCTCCTCCGACTGTTGTAAGAACTGGAGGTACCGAACGAGCAGAGCCTGTACCTGAGAAGCATGAGGCAGATCAAGTCATGGAATCAACAGGTAAGGTCGCAGGTTACATGGGGCTTGCCTTCGGGATCGCGTCTTTGTTCATGTGGTCAATCGTACTTGGACCGGCCGCAGCCGTACTGGGTTACTATGCATATGTGAATGGTCGTAAGACAGCGGGAGCCTGGTCCATTGGATTGGGTGTTGTAGCCACGTTGAGTTATTTTTTCATGATTCCATTTGCTCGCTAAAGTGTAAAATGATTCATTCAAAAGCCTTCTGTTCTCACCCAAATGCGGTGAATGACAGAAGGTTTTTTTTTCGTATATGCGCAGGTTAGATGGGGAAAATCATATATTTTTTTGAAAACAATGGAACCTTGCTGTAAAACGATGTAGAATAAGGTCATAATACGCTTATTATACGGGAGTGGGTATAACTCATGCAGATTGATCCAAGCGGATCGCGGCAGTTGTTGGAACTGCAATTGTCCAATTTGACCAACCAAACCAATGGATCAGACCCAGATGCTGGTTCAACAGTGGATTTCGCCAACATGATGGACGGGCTGTTAGGCACGGGTACCAATTCGTCAAGTAATACGAATTCCAGTGCCACGGTCTCCAAGAGATCCAGTGATGGTCTGTTGTGGTTGCAACTTGGAAGCACGTACAATCCGGATATAAATACGGCAGGATCGTCCTCTGTCTCCAATAACATCGTTGAGTCTTTATTATCTTCATCCAATACAGGAATTGTGGATTCCGGTGCATCTGTACCTACGGATTATGAATCTTTGATTGCAGAGGCAAGTGCCAAGTATGGTGTGCCTGAATCATTGATCAAGGCCGTCATTGACACAGAATCCAATTTTAACCCGAATGTCGTTTCCTCCGCAGGTGCCAAGGGGCTTATGCAATTAATGGATGGCACGGCTGCAGGGCTGGGTGTGAGTAATTCATTTGATCCTGCGCAGAACATTGATGCAGGCACTAAGTATCTTTCCCTTCAGCTCCAGCGTTTCGGTGGAGAAGTGAAGATGGCACTTGCTGCATATAATGCAGGACCGGGTCGTGTCTCACGTCTTGGCGTGTCTAGTGATACTGAACTGATGAGTGCACTTAACCGTCTGCCTTCAGAAACTCAGAATTATATCTCCAAAGTAGAGAAGGCACAGTTGAAATATGTGATCTAGACTCATAGAAAGACATTTGCGATAACACATCATTGCAGAATGAGATCAAATGTGGGAGCAGTAGCGCTTGAAACGCCTGTTCCCGGTTGGTCTTTTTGTGTTGTATGGGTATCGTGTTACAATGCTCACTGTAGGTTTATGAACGAAGAGATAAGGGAGGTCTAACCTCATTTGAAATATTTTGATTATGCTGCAACCACACCTCCCCATCCTGATGTGATTCGTACGATGGCCGAAATTATGGAGACACAATTCGGAAATCCGTCCTCCATTCACGGGTATGGAGAGCGTGCCGATCAATTGTTGCGTCGTGCTCGATCCGGATGTGCTGCGGCAATCGGCGTTAAGCCTGAAGAGATTGTATTTACTTCCGGTGCGACCGAGAGTAATAATCTCGCAATAAAAGGTGCGGCATTACGTTATCAGTCACGAGGCAGACACATCATAACAACGGCTACCGAGCATGCTTCGGTGTATGAAAGTTTTATGCAATTGCAGCAGTGGGGATGGGACGTGACGCTAATTCCTGTCAATTCTGATGGTGTGGTAGACGCTCAGCAGGTTGTAGACGCGATCAGACCGGATACGGTGCTTGTGAGTCTGATGCATGTAAACAATGAAACAGGTGCCATCCATCCGATTGCAGAGATCGGCAAACAGCTCAAAAAGAAAGCACCACGTGTGCTTTTCCATGTGGATGGTGTTCAGGGCTTTGGGAAAATGAAGGCTACACCTGCCGCTTGGAGTGCAGATCTGTACAGTCTGTCTGCTCACAAGATCCGTGGACCGAAGGGAGCAGGTCTCTTGTATGTGCGAAGTGGAGTGGAGCTTACGCCACTATTGTCGGGGGGATCACAGGAGCAGGGCCTAAGAGCAGGCACAGAGAACGTGGCCTTGCTGGTAGGCATGGCAAAGGCCATGCGAATGGCTGCAGAGGATCAGGTTGATTTTGCTCGACGTACAACGGTGCTCCGTGATCGATTGATGGAAACGATACATTCCATTCCTGAATTTGAATTGAACAGTCGCAAAGAGGGGTCGCCTCATATTGTGCACTTCTCCTATCCTGGGATGAAGGCAGAAGTGGCGCTGCACACCTTGGAGCAACTTGGTGTAACCATATCCACCCAATCTGCCTGTTCTTCGCGTTCGGCTGAACCGAGTCGGACTCTACTTGCGATGGGCAGAGATGCAGCTTGTGCTGCTGGTGGATTGCGTATTAGTCTTGGAGATGAACACAGAGAAGAAGATGTAGCCTTGCTTGAGCAGGCTTTACATCAGATGGTGGCGCAGTTGCGACCCCTTGAAAGGCGGATGTGAATGGATATGAAATATGATATGCTGCTTCTCCGTTTCGGAGAGTTTATGTTAAAAGGCAAGAATCGTGCACGATTTGAAAAAACAATCATTACACAGGTGAAAGCTTTGCTTAAACCTTACCCAGGAGCGAGCCTTCGCAAAGAATATGGCCGTGTCTATGTGGATCTTGGCGGTGAATCACATACTGAACTGATTAATGTACTGAAGCGGGTATTCGGTGTGATGTCGATTAGTCCGGTTAAAGTCACCCCATCCGAACTTGATGAGATTGTGAAAACAGCAGTTGCGTTTATGGACGAAAGGCAAGACGAATTCAAGGAAGGCACCACATTCAAGGTAAATGTAAGACGGGTATGGAAGGAGTTCCCGAACTCTTCCCATGAAATGAATCATCTGGTTGGTTCCCCAATCCTACGGAAGTTTCAGCAATTAAGTGTTGATGTTCGTCAACCTGATATTGAACTGCGAGTGGAAATTCGGGATCAGGGCACCTATATTTTCAACGAAACCATTCCGGCAGTAGGTGGATTTCCGCTGGGCACGAATGGAAAAGCGATGGTACTGCTGTCAGGTGGAATAGATAGTCCCGTTGCAGCCTGGTCTTCCATGCGCCGTGGACTGGAAGTGGAATGTGTCCATTTCTACAGTTACCCGTTCACAAGCGAGCGTGCCAAAGAGAAAGTCATTGATTTGGCGCGTGCCCTTGCTGATCATGCAGGAACAATTAAGCTGCATCTGGTTCCATTTACAGAGATCCAAACGGCATTTACCCAACTGGGTCAGGATAACCTGATTATTGCGCTGATGAGACGTTCAATGCTCCGAATTGCCTCCAAACTTGCCGAGCGTGAGCGTGCACTTGCACTGATTACAGGAGATAGCCTAGGCCAAGTAGCGAGTCAGACGCTTCCGAGTATGAATGTCATTGGTCGTGCGACGGATCTACCGCTACTACGGCCACTGGTTATGATGGACAAACAGGAGATCATCACCCTGTCCAAACAGATCGGAACGTACGACATATCTATTTTGCCATATGAGGATTGCTGTACTCTCTTCGTGCCAAAGTCGCCTTCAACCAATCCCAATCTTCGGATTGTGGATAAAATAGAATCAACAATGAGCCTGCTGCCGGAATGGCTGGATCAGGCGGTAGAGCAAACAGAAACGATCACACTGCATGCCGGTGAAACTTCCATGGTATCCAATCAGACAGGTGATAATGGGTTAAAGGATGATTGGTTTTAACACAATAAAAATTAGCATGACTGACATAATAAGGGCTATGTAAACTGCAAAAAAGGACTGTACGATGAAATATCGTTCAGTCCTTTGCTGTATTCAGAAGACATTTTAAGAATAGATTTTCCTATGAGTAGGAGCGTTGCTGCTCCCCGCCAGAACCCTTGTTGCTGGAGCTACTGGAGCGTTTGCGATAACCCGCAAAGATTACGCCTGCAATAACGACAACGATGAAGAGAATGCGCAATGCCGGATGTTCAGTAAAGTAAGGCAAGAGTCGTTGCTCCTCAGTGATCATATTGGAAGCTGTATACCCGAGAACGATGGCTCCGACATAGATGATCCAAGGGAAATGATTAATCAGCTTGATAAACAGGGTGCTGCCCCATACGATAATCGGTACGCTGATCAGGAGTCCGAGAATGACAAGCACGAGATGCTGTTGCGCAGCTCCGGCGACTGCAATCACGTTATCTAATCCCATGGCTGCATCCGCGATTACAATGGTTCGAATAGCGGTCCACAGGGAAGTGCCCGCCTGAATATCATTGTGTTCATCTCCCTGATCCGCCAATAATTTATAGGCAATCCAGATCAGAAGTATGCCTCCCACAAGCAAGAGCCAAGGCACCTTAAGCAGCCATAAAACAACAACCGTTGCCAAAATTCGAATCAGTAATGCGCCACCCGTTCCGTATAGGATCGCCTTTTTCTGCACGGAAGGGTGCAAATTTCGAGCTGCAAGGCCAATGACGATGGCATTATCTCCAGCCAGAATGAGATCAATAAAGACAACGTTCAGCAAAGCCAGCCAGAAAGTGGGACTAAATAGCTCCATGTGATATGTCACTCCTTATATACGGTTCAATCATTAAGAATAGCATGGACAACTCTGACATACAAGTTAATGTGGGGGGGATGAGGACATGGATACACTATGGCTGCTAACAGAAATTTTAATGATCAATCTGGTATTAAGTGGAGATAATGCGGTTGTCATTGCGCTTGCCAGCAAGGATCTGCCACCGATACAACGTAAAAAGGCGGTGTGGTGGGGGGCTTTTGGTGCGGTAGTGTTACGTTGCGTATTAACCTTCGTAGCGGTATTACTGCTGGGAATTCCGTTTATCCAGGCCGCAGGTGGGCTACTGTTACTCTGGATTGCAGTGAAGCTACTGCTTCAAAATGATGATGAAGTACATATTCGAGAGGCTTCGACGACCTGGAAAGCCATTCAAACGATTCTGATTGCCGATTTTGTAATGAGTCTGGACAATGTCTTGGCCATAGCGGCATTGGCGGATGGAGACCTGGCTTTGATCGTCATCGGGATTGCAATCAGTATCCCTATTGTCGTATGGGGGAGTGGTTTAATTGTTGGTTTGTTGAAGCGATTTCCGATTCTGGTATTCGTCGGCTCAGGCATTCTGGCCTTCACAGCAGGTGAAATGTTGATGAAAGACCCCAAGATAGGAGAATGGCTTGGAGGTATGGCAGCAGAGGCGCACATGCTGCTACCAGCAGCAATGGCTTGTCTTGTGGTTGCAGTTGGAGGCGCACATAAATTCGTGCGGAAGAACGCATAGTTAGATTTCGGTCAAAAGCTTGGACATATCGTCGTCTGAACCATCCGGTTTAGGCGGTTTTGTGTGGAGAGAAATCTTCTTGTCAATGCATCTCTCACTGAGTTAGTCATAAGTTGCACATTTTAGGGTAATACAGGTAAAGGGCGCAAGCAAAGTGCGACATAAAGTATAGTTTTTTGGCGAAATATCGGATACACTAAAAGCAGAATTACAGGATTGAAAATCAACAGACATTGTCCAATGCGTATCGTTTAATAAGAAATAATAAAATACATATCCAGTGGTATAAGAGGTGAATGCAGATGAGGATGAGAAATGAAAAAGCGATTGGACTATTTATTTTAGCTGCGGGAATTATTATTCTGCTTGGCAGGTTTGGTGTGTTTGGATTCATTGGTCGTAATTTCTGGCCATTGCTGATCCTGCTGCCAGGCATCGCCCTTCATGCATTATACTATGCGCGTATTTCACCATCGTGGTCACTCGTTCCTGCCGGCATACTAACGGTGTATGGTGTTTTATTCAGTATAACGAACACATGGGGTGCAGGACTTATGAGCAGGCTGTGGCCAGCATTCTTGCTGGGAATTGCCATAGGTTTACTCGAATATGGAATGGCAGAGCGGAGAAGACCGGAATTTGTGTTACCTGCGGCTTTGATCCTTGGTGCGGTGTCCATCATCTTATTCGGATTTACCTTGCTTCAAACGGGAATAATCTATGTACTTGCTGTCCTTTTGATCTTGGGCGGAGTCTGGTTATTGCTTGGACGAGGACGTCAAGGGAGAGGCTGGTAACATTCCCAGTGGTCTTTTCGTGCGAAATATCTTGATTTTTACCTATAATAAACTATAATATAAGGGATATAGACATGCGTCGGGATATCACCGACGCTTATTTTGTGAGTAACCTGCGAAATTGCGGGAAGTTTAGTAGATAAGAATTGAAATTGGAAAGGATATGGATACAAACCATGCATTCAAGAGAACACATTCGCAATATTGCGATTATTGCCCACGTCGACCACGGGAAAACTACGCTCGTCGACAAGTTGCTCCAGCAATCCGGTACTTTCCGTGATCACGAAACGGTACAGGAGCGCGCAATGGACTCCAACGATTTGGAGCGTGAACGCGGTATTACGATTTTGGCCAAAAACACGGCTATAACTTATAAAGATTACCTGATCAACATTGTGGATACACCAGGACACGCCGACTTCGGTGGTGAAGTGGAACGTATCATGAAAATGGTTGACGGCGTATTGCTCGTTGTTGATGCATATGAAGGCTGTATGCCACAAACGAAGTTTGTACTTCGTAAAGCTCTGGAGCACAACCTGACACCAATCGTTGTTGTAAACAAAATTGACCGTCCAGCGGCTCGTCCGACTGAGGTTATTGATGAAGTACTGGACCTGTTCATTGAACTAGGTGCCAACGATGAACAACTTGAATTCCCTGTTGTATATGCTTCCGCATTGAACGGAACATCCAGCATGGATAATGATCCTGCAAAACAGGACGACAACATGATGGCGATCTACGATACGATCGTTAGTCATATCCCTCACCCAACAGAGAATGTTGAAGAGCCACTTCAATTCCTCGTTACTTTGATGGACTACAATGAATACCTTGGCCGTATTGCCATTGGTCGTGTTAACCGCGGTGTGATCCGTCAAGGACAATCGGTAACGGTTATTATGCGTGATGGTAAGAGCAAAACTGCACGTATCGAGAAACTGTTCGGTTTCCAAGGTCTCAAACGTATTGAGACGGAAGAAGCAGGAGCAGGCGACATCGTTGCGATTGCAGGAATCAAGGACATCAACATTGGTGAAACCATCGCTGATCCGAACAATCCAGAAGCACTTCCAGTATTGAAAATTGATGAGCCTACACTGCAAATGACGTTCCTGGTGAACAACAGTCCATTCGCAGGTCGTGAAGGTAAATGGGTAACTTCCCGTAAACTTCGTGAGCGTTTGTTGAAAGAATTGGAAACAGACGTTTCCCTTCGTGTTGACGAAACGGATAGCCCGGATGCATTTGTCGTTTCCGGACGTGGTGAGCTTCACTTGGGTATCCTGATTGAGAATATGCGTCGTGAAGGATATGAATTGCAAGTATCCAAACCAGAAGTTATCGTTAAAGAAGTTGACGGTAAGAAAATGGAACCTCTCGAGCGCTTGTTGATTGATATCCCTGAAGAGAGCATGGGTTCCGTAATGGAGAGCCTGGGCGCACGTAAAGCAGAGATGGTTAACATGGTTAACACAGGTAGTGGTCAAGTTCGTCTGGAGTTCCTGATTCCAGCACGTGGTTTGATCGGATATAGCACAAACTTCCTGACATTGACTCGTGGTTACGGTGTAATGAACCATGCATTTGACAGCTACGCTCCAGTAGTATCCGGTCAAGTGGGTGGACGTCACCAAGGCGTGCTGATCTCAACTGAGACTGGTACATCTACGTTCTATGGCATGATGGGCGTTGAAGATCGCGGTACGCTCTTCTTGGAGCCAGGTACTGAAATCTACGAAGGTATGATTGTTGGTGAACATACACGTGACAATGATATCGTTGTTAACATCTGCAAAGAAAAACAACTGACTAACGTTCGTTCTTCCGGTAAAGATGATACGGTTAAAATTAAAACTCCGATTATCTTCTCGTTGGAGCAGGCGCTTGAATATCTGAATGAAGATGAATATTGTGAGATTACACCAAAATCTATTCGTCTTCGTAAGAAGATCCTGAACAAATCCGAGCGTGAGCGTGCAGAAAAACAACGCAAAATGGCTTCAAAAGCCTAATAACAACAAAATAATTTATATAAGTTAGCATTTGATGGAACACATTTGCACCATCGGCGTTGATTACAACCCACTAAAGTAGTGGAGGAAACGGAATCGATTCTGTAGGAGCGAAGCGTTCGCCTGAAAGCTTTCTGAAAGAAAGCTACATCGGAAGCATACGCTTATCCCCGGATTTTACCATTGAAAAATGGATCAAAAAAATCTGGGGATAACAGCGACCAAAAGAACGATCCGAATCCGAAACGGTCACATGCAGAGCTTTGTAATTAATGTTGTTGGTGGTGCTCCATCAACTAGTTAACTTATATCCTAGCATGAACACGAAAGGAGCTGGCTGTGCATGCAAGCATGGTTCGCATCACACCCGATCGTAGCCTACATCGTCATCTTTGTATTGATTACTTACGTATATAACAAGGTGTTTCGGGTACGTCAGAAATTACCGCTTGGTAAGGAAATCGTTCTCTATATTTTGATGGCGATGGGTACATTCATGCTTCTTATTTTTCAAATCGACAAGCTTCCCATCATTCAATGTTTGTTGGTAGCGGTTGGTTTGATGTTATTAGTGAGAGTGCGTTATTTTATTGAAGGTCGTCAAAAGAAAAAAGCGGAAGCTGCCGCTCGAAACTCATAAATCCTGTCTTGTACAGACCATCCGTTTTCCTTAGGGAAAGCGGTTGTCTTTTATTTAGACAAAAACAGATGTGATAAAGGTGTTGAAGATATGAACTCGAATTCGAACGGACTGCCTCCACGGAGACAGGCACCGACGCAATCCGGCGCTTCTGGATCAAAGAATGGCAAGGGAAAGCAACCTAAGAAGAAAAAGAGAATGAATGCTTTTGGCAGAATCTTTTTAAGTCTATTGGTTATTGCTATTGTGGTAGGCGGCGGATATGCATATTGGGTATACAATCAAGTCGTGGATACAGGCATCGACAAACCGGTACCTCCGGGGATGTCAGCCACAACGAAACCGATCACGATGCTGTTGCTTGGAACAGATAACCGTCCGGAAACCGGCACATATCTCTCGGATGTCGTTATGGTAGCTTCGTTGAATCCGGAGACCAAGACGGCAACCATTGTATCATTGCCCCGAGACACGCGTATTCAATTGGATGGCTACAAATCCAACAAGCTAAACTCCTATTATCCAAGGTTCAAAGCACAGGAAAAGACCTCTGGCAAAAATGCAGAGGATCAGATGAAAGAAATGATGGGCAAATATTTAGATGTAGATATTAATTATACAACCGTCCTGAATTTCCAGGCATTCCGTGATGCTGTCAATGCCGTAGGTGGCGTGGATGTGACTGTGGATAAAAATATGTGTTACAGAGATACAGCCGATGGTACGGATATCAATCTGGTCGCTGGCCCACAACATCTCGATGGTAAAGCGGCACTGGATTTTGTTCGTTACCGCAAATCCAATTGTAATCCAAAGACTGCTGAATCCAACGACTTTGATCGTAACAAACGTCAAAACCAAGTTTTGAACTCCATGCTGGATCAGATGAAATCTCTTGGGGGCATCACGAAGATTAGCAAAGTGATTGGTGCAGTTGACGATAACATGACGACAGATGTGGAATCGGAACAAATGAAAAACTTTATCTCGACGTATTGGAACATATCCACCTCAGATGTACATTATACTCCGGTTACCGGAGAGTGGAGAAGTCCATATGTGTATATTAATGAGACGGAACTGGCCAATGCGAAGCAGGCTTTGCAAGATACACTTTCCGGTAAAGTAACAACTTCACCTTCAGCCGAATAACCTCCATTCTTTTGGGATTGGAAGCACGTTAATTGGTATGCTATAATAACATAAACCAAGTTTAAGAATTGCATAAAGAAGGTTAGGGGGCTGGTTGAATGTCCGAAGCCGTCACACAATTAACTGAATCTCTTTTACAGCAATTCAAGAATGAGACCTTTGTGCTTCTGAGCACAGTGGATGCAGAATCCGGAGGTCCGACTTCAACAGCCATCTCCTGGATTTATGCGGAGAATGCTTCTACTTTTCGTGTAGCGATCGATCATCGTTCACGCTTAGTAAACAACATGATTACGAATCCGCTCATTACGGTTACTGTTTTTGGAGAAGAGACGGTGTACGCAGTGAATGGACGTGCCGCGGTACGACAAGATCCGCTGCAGGATGTTCCATTTAATATGTGCTGTTTCGACATTACAATTGAAGCGGTGAGGAATGCTCTGTTTTACGGCGCTCAACTGTCTTCTGTGCCTCAATATGTCAAAATATATGATCAGCGTGCTGCTGAGAAATTAGATGAGCAGGTTTTTGCTGCCATGAAAAAAGCCTAGTGAGAGATCACTGGGCTTTTTGTTGTCTTTTGTCCGATGAATGCAGCTGCTGCATTTGTTGTTCTTGATTCTCAGGTTCATCCGGATTTTGACGGACTTTGACGTCCTTCGGTAGTTGGGGAATAATGCGTCCCACCATGTCAGCGAGTTCTGAAGCAAAACCGGATATCGGATGTCCTTGACGAATATGTTCACCAATTTCTTTAATTCGTTCAGTGACATCGGCATCTGCAGTAACGATGGAATCTACACCTTCGGGGTCTTTGCGAAGCGCTTCGGCAACAGAGTACTTAATGGTACCTACCCGAGCGCGTTCCAGTTCACCATCTACATCAATGCCAACTACAGCTGTATTACCGAGTATGACGCAGTTCGCATCTTCAACACCTTCTACTTGCTTGGCAAGGGCTTTAAGGTGATTAATCCGTTTTTCATTTGGCATCCGGCCACTTTCTGCATCATCTGCAATGTTGGTATCATGGACTTCACCCGTATTTTCATTGAGACGGTCCAGACGTGAAGGGTTCATCCGATCTTCCTGTGCATTGAGCATGTGAGATCCTTTCCTTTGATCTTGCTGAGTTGTTACATTTCCTCCGTAACCTTTCGCATGTGTACCCTGATTCGGCGAAGCGTTGCGTGTGGAACTGTTGCAACCTGTAAGTATAAAGATCAGAAGCAGCGTGCATACCCATATTTTCATAAATGTTCATCCTTTCTTGGAGTTTTTCAGAATGGTTGACAATTATTTTGCCCTAGTCGAATACATTTATGTATGGGATCATGATTGTCCATGCCGCTGCTGAAAGATCACACTATCCATGCCTTTAACGACGCCGCTTTGGAGGGGATTGAATGAAAAAGATTTTTGTATTGGATACCAACGTGCTTCTGCATGACCCCAATGCCATATTTGCCTTTGAGGAACATGAGGTAATCATTCCCGCGGTTGTACTGGAGGAGATCGACTCCAAAAAAAGAAATGCCGATGAAATTGGGCGTAACGCCCGCAATGTATCCCGACTGTTGGATGGATTACGTGAGCTGGGTCACCTACACAGCGGGGTACCTTTGGCTAATGGAGGTAATCTAAAGGTAGAGTTGAATCATCGGAGTTTCGTGAAAGTTCAGGAAATGTTTGGTGAAGTGTCCAACGATAATCGCATTTTGGCTGTCGCACTGAATTATCAGATTGAGGAGAATGAAAAAGAAGTAGTCGAACGTCAGGTGGTGCTGGTCAGTAAAGATGTGCTGGTTCGTATCAAAGCGGATGTACTTGGTCTGTTCACACAGGATTACTTATCAGATCGGACGGCAGGACTCAGTGAATTATATCCAGGTTATACGGCCCTAAAAGTTCACCCGTCAGTGATTGATGAGTTTTACACATATCGTTTTTTACCGATCAAACCGTTACAGTTGTCTTATTCGCTGTATCCGAATGAATTCGTCATTCTCAAGGATGAGATGGGAACCAATAAATCAGCTTTGCTTAAAGTGAATACAGAGGGAACGAAGCTGGAGCCGCTTTTCCTCAGTAATGATAATGTCTGGGGCATTAGCGCCCGTAACGCGCAACAACGTATGGCACTGGAACTGCTTTTGAATGATGACATCCCGCTTGTTACCATCACAGGTAAAGCTGGAACAGGGAAAACCTTGCTGGCACTTGCAGCAGGTCTGCTTAAGGTAGAGGATGATCATAAATACAAAAAACTGTTGATCGCTCGTCCTGTCGTTCCGATGGGGAAAGATATCGGTTATTTGCCTGGTGAGAAGGAAGAAAAACTCCGTCCATGGATGCAACCGATTTATGATAATCTGGAATTTCTGTTTGATACCAAAAAAGCCGGAGATATCGATAAAATTCTAATGGGGCTTGGCAGTATTCAGGTGGAGGCTTTGACGTATATACGTGGAAGATCTATACCTGGACAGTTTATCATTATTGATGAAGCTCAAAACCTGTCTCGCCATGAAGTGAAAACGATCGTATCAAGGGTTGGTGAAGGCAGTAAAATTATTTTGATGGGAGACCCTGAGCAGATAGACCATCCGTATCTCGATTCGGCCAGTAACGGCCTGACGTATATCGTGGAACGATTTAAGCAAGAAGGGATTAGCGGACACATCATGCTCGAAAAAGGGGAACGTTCGAAGCTGGCACAGCTTGCAGCTGATCTATTATAAAATTCAGGGGATTTATTTCCCGGAAAATGTTGCTATTTAAGCCGGCTCTTGGAGCCGGCTTTTTGCTGAAAAAATAAGAAAGCGTTATTGCACAGAACTCGATATGCTCTTATTATGCAAAAATCCAAAAAAGTGTTTTTCGGCAGGATAGGACAAGAGCACTACTTATTTGTTACAATAATTGTTGCAGGAAAAAACTAGGTGAACAAGGAGGGGAGTTAATGAAGCGTAGACATCAGGTTGTTTTGTTCGCGGTTTTACTGCTTTCGTTAACGATCCTGTCTCCGAGTTTTGACTTCAGAGGTTCACAGCTCAATCAGGAACGTGACCAGGAAAAGGATACCTTCCCGGGTTCTTCTTCCCGTAATGAGGATGCTCAAGCCCCGCTGGAGATTGTAGTCGCCATGCCGGATGAAGAGTTTCAAGCCTTTCAAAAGATAGCCAAAGAAGTTGCTGCTTCACAATTAGTAGAGATTAATCTTCGGAATGAGAAGCCGGATACATATAAGCGTGTTTTGGATCTTGAGTTTTCACTAGGGGAGAACGGGGATGTGGTTCTGCTTGATAGTGAGGAAGTGCAATACTATGCCAAAAAAGGGCATCTGTATCCCTTGAACGGCACAACATTATCGAAGTCGCTTGGGGAGACGGTAGCCGAGCTGCGTGGGATGACAGAGTGGAATGGTTATCAATGGGGGATGCCTTTTGATTTTGACTCTTATATTCTGGCGGCACAATCTTCATTTCTGAAAAAAGCTGGTTTGGAGACGTTACCTCACAGTAAAGATCAGTGGACCAAACTCACTCAACAATCCATAGCGGAAGGAATTCCGTTAATTTCAATGAACATGAATGACATGTCCGGGACGAGTGCGTGGTTAAATCATTTTGAACCGGGGATGGCACCTGATCTAGTTAAAAGATCGAAAATTTCTTCGCAAACGGGTGATCTTGAGCAGGGAATTCAGTTAATGGACCAGATTCAGCCCCATATTAAGGTCCAGTCCACCAATCCAGAGTTCTCTCCAACTACTGACCAGAACGGAACACCAATGGTTGTATCATTGTTATCGCAATTTTTAAGTGCAGAGCAAGTGAGTACAGTTGATCAAGATTCTTTAGAGCGCATTTCTTTCGAAACTTTGGAATCTGTGAAGTCCAGAAGTCTTGTCATTACTGCCGGTTCGGTTGAGGCAGAGGAAGCAAGCAGATGGATTGAAGGCATGACGTCCGCTACGACACAGTTGAAATGGTACCAACAGACTAATCGGTTGCCTGCAAAGCAACAGGAACTGGACATGGAGTCTGAAAAGCTCGCTGGGTATTATGACATGACGAAGGGACAATCCTGGTTTTCAACCGAAGATGTCCCAACTGCACCGGCCGAAAGGCACGCTGTGATAACCCATTTTCATAAAAATGTGCAGCAATTCTTAAAGGGAGAAATCACAGCTAATCAATACGTAGATAGTATTAGAGCGACAAATTAACTTTAAGTTCATGTTCAAAAAGTCTGGTTTTCAGTACCGAGAAGATGGAATGAAGCTAGAAATGGAGTAGCGGAGCGTAGGAAAAACTACGTGAGCAACGGACATTTCGGCTGAATTTCATATTCGATGCTGATGATACCACAAGGCATCCTTCGTAATCAAAAGTGGACTTTTTGAACAACCTCTTTAAAAAGATATAGCCAGTTTTACTTCTAGTACACCCTCACTTGTTGAAACATCGGTGGCTTTGACGAAGGACAGAATTTTCTGCGGATAGAATCCAAGGTCAAATTCTCTTTCCAGCATTCGTCGAGTGGTGTCTGGTAATTCAAGCTGATTGAATACAAGTTTGTCCACATGAAAACGAATGGAATTTTGAGGTTCATTTTCTACCGTATAATGTCCTTCAATGCTTAATTGCAACTGATCCCGCTGACCGGAAGCTGTAATCTTATCCTGATTGAACTTAAAGGCAAAGTCTTCAAAGATGGAATTCTGAGAACGAAGAAACGCATTAAGCTCATCCTGGCCAATTCGAATTGTATACGTTGTTCCTGTTGTGGATATACCTCCGTTTTGTTCTTGAATAAAGTCCGGAAGGTTCTGCATCGCAGATGCCAAAGCTTTAAAATATCGTTTCACCTCATAGATGCCGATATTCTCCCAATAGAGAGTCAGTTCATCCATCAGTTTCTGAATCGCCGCCGCATCTCCGCTGGTGGCTATTTGGGCATCCACTTCTTTTTGCAAGGCGACAACACGTTCTCGCTGGTTTTGAAGATTAGTCTTCATTTCAGATAATTCTGCTGTAGTCTGACGAATCTGAGTGGAAGTCTGTTGCAGGTCGTGATAACGGTCTTGATACTTGTCCAGCACAGCCTGATCCCGTCCTATAATAATCTGGTAATAATCATACAGTACAAACAGGTCTTTGAATGACCTGGCTCCCAGAACCGTCATGAGAAGACTGTCGCGTTCTCCCGTGTAGTAGGATCTAACTACAGCGCCGGCCCGATCTTGCTGAATATGTATCTGCTGTTCCTGTTCCTGAAGCTGGACGGATAATCTCTCGTATTGTTGAGCCAGCTGTTTCTGCCTTTCTGCGATGCGTTCGATTTCATGATCGATTTCAACGATGGATAGACTTTTTTGCAATATTTCACGTGTATCCTCGGGTGAAGACTCTCCATAGGCATAGGTTGATGGTAGCTGTAGGAATACAAATACAATGATGCATAATATAAAGGCGGTAATGCCGTATTGACGTTTCACCGATCATTCTCCTTTCCACTTCTTAAATGACAATAGTACAGGCTTGTTGTCTTCCAGACAATATATGAAACAAATACGTGAAATATCCTTAGTGGTTACATAACACCACGAACAATCATTTAATCTGAACACAACAAAAAAGCAACCCGACTGATGCCGGATCACTTTGATGCTGCAGGTGGATTAGAGCGGCAACCCCATTTCGAATACAGTCCAGTAGCTGAATCCCGTGAATGTCACGATCATATAACCCCAGAAGAGCAATATGTACGTTCTTTCAGTGAATTTCAAGTATCCCAAAATGACAAAAAACGCAGTCTGCAGGAAAAAAAGCAAAGCCATTTCGACCAGATCTCCCGCAAAAGCCATCAGACCAATCGCAAGCGTGAAGAACCCGAGTACCCGAAACATGCGTGCCACGGTAAATCCTCCTCTCCTAAGTGCGATCATAGATTGTCTACACAACATTATACCGGGAAAGGAAAAACGTGTAAACAAAATTGGATATGAAAGCGAATTCTTTTTTTTGCCTTTAGCAAGTAAAGCGGGAGTAGTTTTACATATGTTACGTATGAGCAAGGCTAAATGTGGAAATACATTTTAGTATGAAATCAATTCTATGAACTCTATGAGAGGCATAAGAATGAATGAAGCAGCTTTTATACCTAATTCACATACCGGGCTTCCGGTAATGCGGACGGTTATTTTAGGATGTTGTTAGGAGGGTATTATAGCATGACTGCAGTGAGACAGGATGCTTGGAGTACAGAGGACGATTTGATATTGGCTGAGGTTACTTTGCGTCATATTCGGGAAGGTAGTACACAACTGGCCGCTTTTGAAGAGGTAGGCGAAAAAATAGGTAGAACTTCTGCCGCATGCGGTTTTCGCTGGAACAGCTGTGTACGTAAAAAGTATGAGTCTGCCATCAGTAACGCCAAGGCACAACGGCAAAAACGCAGTTATCTTAGAAAGCAGCCGGCTATGCTGGGACCGCAGGTTGCAGCTCTGTCTACACTGGATACCGAAGAACATCTGTACAAATCAGATGGGATCTCGGACGATTCATTATCAATGGATGCAGTAATCCGCTTCCTGCGACAATGGAAAGGAACAGTGCAGGAGAGCAGTCGTCAGCTCAAGATGCTGGAGAAGGAGCTTCGGGAGAAAGAAGATGAATTGCTGGAACTGCGCTGCGAGAATGACCGTCTCTCCAAAGAAGTGAATGAGGTGCAGACGGATTACCGTGTGGTAAATGACGATTACAAAGCTTTGATTCAGATTATGGATCGGGCTCGCAGACTCGCATTTTTGTCTGAAGAAGAAGAGGAACTCAAAACACGTTTCAAGATGGATGCCAACGGGAACCTGGAACGAATTGAATAGCAAGAACAGGCCTTTGATTTACGAAAGTCAGATATAAACCCGCCACACCTCCGTTACATAACGGCAGGTATGACGGGTTTTTAGTTTGGTGTTTTTGTTCTATTTTTGTTCTATTATAGATAAAAGAAGAGCAACTACTGAAGCGGAGAGGAGTGCATCATATGATTATTGACATCGTAGGAGCAGGGTCACTGGGGCTTTTATATGGCGGGAAATTGCTGGCGGCAGGTAACCAAGTTCGATTTTGGACCAGAACATCCGTTCAGGCAGACCTACTAAGCCGTGATGGAGTAACGATCGTGGAACGAGACGAGAAGATATATATTCAACCGCATCAGATAGAGGCAAAATCGATAAACGAGCTATCGGACACATGGGAGCGCACGCCTGGAGAATGGTTACTGCTCATGGTCAAGCAGACAAGCATTGATGATTTCATTCATGAGGTTGGTCCATTGAAAGATCATGTGCTGAACATCGCGTGTTTCCAAAATGGGATGGGCCATCTGGAGAAATTACAAGCTGCTTTACCGCATTCACTTCTATGTACCGCGATTACAACAGAGGGTGCGAAGCGTGCCCAGTATCAGGTCACTCGTGCGGGTGCAGGTGAGACCAGACTGGGAAGGCGTAACATACTTATAGAAGCTCCTACCTCAATAGAGGAGAAGAGAACATTTACTCTATCGAGACTTCTGCAGCAGGCAGGATTTGACTGTACAGTGTCGAATGAAATCGATAAGCTGATATACAGGAAGCTGTTGATCAACGCAGTCATTAACCCGCTTACGGCATTATGGCGAATTCCCAATGGTGAATTGATCATCAAGGAAGATCGCAAGAAGTTTATGCGCCAGTTATATGATGAAACATTGCTAATCTACTCAGCCAGTGGAATAAGGCTAGATCAGGATATGTGGGAGCAACTGATTGGTGTCTGTCGTTCCACAGCCACGAATACTTCCTCGATGCTTGCAGATGTTCTCCAAGGACGTGGCACAGAAGTCGGATCAATCAACGGACATATTGTAAGGATGGCACAAAAGTCAGGCCTTGCTGCACCTACACATGAAATACTGCTTCATCTGATTGAAGGAATGCAACCGGAAGGAGTGAGTTAATGACACTTTTTATTGTATTGAGCATACTACCTTTTTTTCCGTTTTTTCTTGTATATTGGGGAATGTACATTTGGAAAAAAGACAAACGCTCAGCATTGCGAATGGCAATGGATGTAACCACTTTTTTTCTCGTATTTTCAGTTTCAGCGTTATTCAACTTAACATTTGACTCGAATTTTGGTTTTTATCTGACATTAATACTCATACTAGTAGCACTTGGATTCATCGGGGGTGCGCAAAATCGACTAAAAGGGAAGGTCGATAGGGGTAGAATGTTCCGGGCCGTATGGCGCATGGCTTTTGTCATCATGAGTTTCGGGTATGTTTTGTTTACTTTATTTGGATTATTTAGATACTTCATGCAACAGATGTGAGGATACATAACGCAAAAGGGCTAAAAAATGTGTCGATTTTGTCGAAAACTGAAAAAAACATTACTTTCTGAAAAAGTAATGTAGATTTTTTTGACCGGTGGTTGTATAATCTATAAACATATAAACCATATCAATTTAGGGGGAACGTGTTAGATGAAAAGGAAAAGTCTATTAGTCCTTTTGACGCTGATTTTGGCGTTCGGTACCGTACTTGCAGCGTGCGGATCGAAAAACGAAGGCACAGGTAACACCGATACTGGTTCTGCAACTGAAGGAAATGGTCTTGCTAAAGATCAAATTCTGAAAATTAACCTGTCAGCTGAACCTCCTACGTTGGACCCGGCTCAAGCAAAAGACAGCCAAACCAACACAGTTCTGAAATTCTTGTATGAAGGTCTTGTACGCATCGATGCTGATGGTAAAGAAGCTCCAGGTGTTGCGAAAGACTGGGATATTTCTCCAGATGGGTTGAAATATACTTTCACTCTGAACCCGGATGCTAAATGGAGTAACGGTGATGCAATCACTTCCGAAGACTTTGTTCGTTCTTGGGAACGTGCTTTGAAACCGGAAACAGCTTCTCCATATGCATACCAATTGTACTACATCAAAGGCGCTGAAGGTTACAACCTCAGCAAAGACGAAACATACACTGGTACTAAAATCACAGATTTCTCTCAAGTAGGTGTTAAAGCTACTGATGAGCACACGCTGGAAGTAACGTTGGAAAACCCAACACCTTACTTCTTGGGTCTGACAGCATTCTACACGTACTACCCAGTACACCCGTCTGCTGACACCAATGATAAATTCTTCACAGACTACAAAAACATGATCGTTAACGGACCATTTGTAATGGATTCATACGCTAAAGGTCAAAAAATTGTTGTGAAGAAAAACGATGGTTACCATGCAGCTTCTGACATTAAATTGACTCAAATTGATATGTCCCTGACTAACAGCAGTGCTTCCGAACTGCAAGCTTACAAATCAGGACAATTGGACTATACTGGTGCACCTAACGGTGAAATTCCATCCGACCAAATTCCTTCTGTAAAAGCGGAATTGCCGGACGAGTTTAAAGCAACTGGTATTGCAAGTACTTACTACTACCAGTTCAATGTAAATGAAGCTCCATTTAACAACGCTAAAATCCGTAAGGCTTTTGCAATGTCAATTGAGCGTCAACCAATCGTTGACAAAGTAACACAAGGTGGACAAATTCCAGCTTACGGCTTTGTACCTCCAGGTATCCGTGGTGAAAACGGCGAATTCCGTGATGAGCACAAAGACGATTACTTCACTGAAAATGTAGAAGAAGCTAAAGCATTGCTTGCTGAAGGTATGAAAGAAGAAGGCTACACAACATTGCCAGCAGTTACTTTGATCTACAACACTAGTGATAGCCACGCGAAAATCGCTTTGGCGATTGCTGACATGTGGAAGAAAAACCTTGGTGTTGACGTGAAAACGGAAAACCAAGAGTGGGGCGTATTCCTTGAGAACCGTCAAAACCAAAACTTCCAAGTTGCTCGTGCAGGCTGGTCTGCTGACTACAACGATCCATACAACTTCTTGGAAATGTGGACTACTGGAAACACAAACAATGATTCCAAATTCAGCAACGAACAGTATGACAAAGATGTTAAAGACACTGTAAAAGCTACTGATCCAGCTGCACGTATGGCTGCATTTGCTGACGCTGAGAAAATCCTGATTCAAGATGAAATGGGCGTAATGCCAATCTATTACTACACTAACGTATCTTTGACTAAGCCTTACCTGAAAGGCGTACAACTTGATTTCAGTGGAGCTATTGACTTCACTCGTGCATATCTGGAAGAGAAATAAGTTGTTCTGAAGTCTAATATGATTACTTCGGGATATATATGTGGAATTCCATATATATCCCGATTTTTTTGTATGTGCACCGATTTTCCTTATAATTCTTGAAATTTCCGATAAATGGATTGGACTTTATTTCTGTCTAATTCTACAATCGATTTGTATACAAAATATTGTTTGTGGAGGTGTGCAAGGGTTGGTTAAGTACGTTTTGAAAAAACTGCTATTTATGCTGCTATCGCTTTTCATACTCGCATCGATGACTTTCTTCCTGATGAAGGCCATTCCTGGTGACCCTTTTACATCCGAGAAAAAAGTATCACCTGAGATCCGTGCACTCTTGGAAACCAAGTATGGACTGGACAAGCCGATGTATGAACAATACCTGAAGTATATGGGTGGAATTGTCAAAGGAGATTTCGGGGTTTCAATGAAATATTTGAATCGCGATGTATCCAGTATGATTGCTGAAACTTTCACTGCTTCACTGAAGCTTGGAGTCTTTGCGATCATTATCTCCATTATTGTTGGTGTGTTGCTGGGTCTTCTCGCAGCAGTTTATCACCGCAAATTGATTGATGATATCACAATGGTCATAGCTGTCATAGGTATTGCTGTTCCGAGCTTCTTGCTCGCGTCATTGCTACAATATCTATTTGCCTTCAAATTGGGATGGTTCAACGTTATGGGCTTCGACGGACCGCTTGACTATGTGCTCCCAGTTGCAGCATTGTCCGCATCACCAATTGCCTTTATCGCACGTTTGACGCGTTCCAGCATGCTGGAAGTTTTACATGCAGATTATATCAAAACAGCTAAAGCCAAAGGTTTAAAATGGCCAGCTATTATGTTTAAACACGTTGTAAGAAACGGTATTCTACCGGTAGTAACATATGTTGGTCCAATGACAGCGAATATCATCACAGGTTCCGTTGTAATTGAACAGATCTTTAACATCGGGGGAATTGGTAAAGTATTCGTAGAAAGTATCACAAACCGGGATTACACCATGATTATGGGAATCACGATTTTCTATGGTATTCTCCTCATGTTGGCACGTTTCCTAACGGATATCGCTTACGTGCTGATCGATCCTAGAATTAAGCTGGAAAGCCGGAAGGGGGCATAACGTTGTCTGGCACGAATAATAAAAAGAATGAAACGGCGAACACGAACCTGACTAGTCAGGCAGCGGTTAAACCGCAAGAAAGTGTATCCCTCTTTAAAGATGCCATGTACAGACTTGCAACCAATAAGGCTGCTATGATAAGTCTGGGTTTATTGGTTCTTGTCGTGATTTTCTCTTTGATTGGTCCAACTTCTTTGTTCACAAGTTATAATTATTATTCAAATGATTTGATGAATGCCAATGCAGCGCCTAGTGCCGAGCATTGGTTCGGTACGGATGAACTCGGTCGTGATGTATGGACAAGAACATGGGTTGGTGCGCGTGTATCCCTTACAGTAGGTTTGGCAGCAGCTCTAATTGACCTTGTTATTGGTGTAATTTATGGTGCGATCATGGGTTACTACGGTGGACGTGTTGATGGTATCATGAACAAGTTCTCCGAAATCCTGTATTCCCTGCCTTACATGCTCGTTGTTATCTTGTTGCTGGTTGTATTGGAACCAAGTCTGACAACCATCATCATTGCCCTCACCATTACAGGCTGGATCAGTATGTCATGGATTGTACGTGGTGAGATTATGCAACTCAAAAACAGAGACTTCATTCTCGCGGCTCGCTCCATGGGTGCAAGTACAGGACGTCAATTGTTCCGTCACTTGTTGCCAAATGCGGTTGGTCCGATTATCGTAACTTTGACATTGTCTATTCCTAACGCGATCTTTGCTGAGGCGTTTCTGAGCTTCCTCGGACTTGGTGTATCTGCACCGAGATCATCCCTGGGATCCATGATCAATGACGCACTCACAGGCTGGACGCTGTATCCTTGGCGGATGTGGTTCCCGGCAGGTCTGATGGTTCTGACTATGCTTGCATTTAACTTGCTCGGTGACGGTCTGCGCGACGCGCTCGATCCGAAATTACGTAAATAGAAATAGGAGGTGGGATTATGGAGCCGATTTTAACAGTCAAGGACTTGAGCGTGTCATTCTCAACGCGCTCTGGTGAATTTGATGCCGTTAAAAATGTGAGTTTTGAAATTGGCAAAGGAGAGACGCTGGGGATCGTAGGTGAATCCGGTAGTGGTAAGAGTGTTACCGCCCAAACCATCATGAAATTGATTCCCTCCCCGCCTTCGAAGGTCAAAAGCGGAGAAATTACTTTTCACGGGCAAGACCTGCTGAATAAGACAGACAAACAAATGGAAGCGATTCGTGGTAAAGATATCGGTATGATCTTCCAAGATCCAATGACTTCTTTGAATCCTACCATTAAAATTGGTAAACAAATTACCGAAGTATTGCGCAAGCATCAGAACATGTCCAAACAAGCGGCGGATAAAGCTGCTTTGGAAATGCTGGAACTTGTAGGTATCAAAAATGCGGCTGTTCGCATGAATCATTACCCTCACCAATTCTCTGGTGGTATGCGTCAGCGTGCCATGATCGCTATTGCACTTGCTTGTCGTCCATCCCTTCTGATTGCGGATGAGCCGACAACTGCACTAGACGTTACAATCCAGGCTCAAATCCTGGATGTAATGAAAGACATGCAGCAAAAGCTTGGAACATCGATCATGCTGATTACGCATGACCTTGGTGTCGTAGCGGGTATGTGTGACCGTGTTGTTGTTATGAAAGAAGGCGAAGTTGTTGAAACAGGAACAACTGCTGAAATCTTTAGTAACCCTCAACATCCATATACGATTAAATTGCTGAATGCTTTGCCTCGTCTGGACGAGCCCAAAAAGGAAAAACCAACTCCGGCTGGTATTATCAAAGGCAGCAACAAGCCTCTGGTACAAGTGAAAAACTTGAAACAGTACTTTAACTTGGGTAAAGGTAACATTCTTAAAGCAGTTAATGACGTAAGCTTTGATATCTTTGAAGGAGAAACACTTGGCGTTGTAGGTGAGTCCGGCTGTGGTAAATCCACAACAGGTCGCACCATTCTACGTCTTTATGAGCCAACGGGCGGAAGTGTTAACTTTAACGGAACGGATATCTACAAGTTGTCCCCGCGTAAAATGAAAGAAATGCGTAAAGATATGCAGATGATCTTCCAAGATCCATATGCATCCCTTAACCCGCGTTTTAACGTTATGGATATTATCGGAGAGTCCCTTGATATTCATGGTCTAGCTTCCAGCTCTAAAGAGCGTAAGAGACGAGTGGAAGAGCTGCTTGATCTGGTAGGTTTGAATCCAAGTCATGCACTTCGTTATCCACATGAATTCTCTGGTGGTCAAAGACAACGGATCGGGATTGCGCGTGCACTTGCTGTAGACCCTAAATTCATCATCTGTGATGAGCCATTGTCTGCATTGGATGTATCCATTCAGGCGCAGGTCGTTAAATTGCTTGAAGAACTTCAGCAACGTCTCGGCTTGACATACCTGTTTATTGCGCATGACTTGTCCATGGTTAAACATATCAGTGACCGTGTTGCTGTAATGTACATGGGTAAAGTGGTTGAACTCGCAGAAAGTGAAGAACTGTATGCGAACCCTGTTCACCCTTATACCAAAACATTGCTCTCCGCGATCCCTGTGCCTGATCCGGAAGTGGAAGCGAACAAACGTCGCATCTTGCTGCCGGAAGAGCATATGAGCCCGATTCAAAATGGATCTGGCGGTCCTGCAAATGACCCATACAACTTGGAAAATGCTCAATTGATTGAGGTTTCCAAAGGTCACTGGGTTGCAGAGCCTTACGTATAATAGAAATATTAAAGTGAATGCTATTATTGATGTATTATGTGCCGCCGACTCGTTCGGCGGTTTTTTTCGTTTTTTAATTACTTTCTTTTGACGAAGCGGCCCTGAATTCGGTACAATCAAGAAAGGCTCTTTGAAGCAGAATAGGAGGCAGACCTCATGAACGGTATTACCGAGGCACTCCGCAGCGGATCAAGACTTGCAGAAGATTATATCTGTTCAAGAGATGCTGCGCGTGTCCTTTACGAGTATGACATTCGCTGGGAATCAGGACTTCAGACACGTGCCGAGTGGTTGGACCAATCGGAAAACACACGTATTGATCGTCGTGACCTGGCAGAGTATTTACGTATATATAATAAACGGGTGAACGACCATGGAGAGGTTCATGCGTCCATCACACGTCTTGCAGAACAAGGCGCATTAGTAGTTACAGGAGGACAGCAAAGCGGTCTGCTCACCGGACCATTGTTCGTCATATACAAAGCCGCCAGCGTAGTGGCAGCTGCCCGTGAAGCCGAAGAAAGACTTCAACGCCCAGTGGTTCCAGTATTTTGGATCGCTGGTGAAGACCATGACTGGGATGAGGTTAACCATACCTATCTGCCTGATCACCAGGGAGACATGAAGAAAGTCAAGTTGCAAGGACGATTCGCAGGAAGGGATTCTGTGAGTAATGTTCATGTGGATACGGACCAGTGGATGAGTGTACTCGAACAGGTGGAGCATCTGTTACCCGATACGATACATAAACCAGGATTGATGAAATGCATTACTGAGATCCATCAATCCAGTTCGAATCTGAGTGATGCATTTGCCCGCATGATATCCGCTTTGTTTGGCACCACTGGACTTGTGCTAATGGATGCATCAGATCCAGACTTGCGCAGGTTGGAACGGCCCGTGTTTGAACGGTTAATCCGACAAAATGAAGTGTTACGTAACGCTTATGCACAAGGATCTTCGTTGGTACAACAAGCTGGTTATGCTATGCCTGCTGAAGTGGCTGAGGATGGAGCCAATCTGTTCTATATCCATGAAGGTACGCGTTTGCTTTTAATGCTCAAGGATGGCTTGTATGGCGACCGCAAAGGCCTGGTTTCTTTCACAGAGGAGCGTCTGCTTCAGGAACTTGAGGAACATCCGGAGCGCTTCAGTAACAACGTATTAACCCGGCCATTAATGCAGGATTCGGTTCTGCCTGTAGCCGCTGTTATTTTGGGGCAAGGTGAAATTGCATATTGGAGTTTGACTCGCGAAGCATTCCGTCAGTTTGGACTGCAAATGCCTATTTTATTGCCGCGGTTGTCCTTCACTATCATGGAAGATATTCATCACAAACATATGAAACAATATGGACTTTCTTTTCAGGATGTTCAATATCATATGGAAGATAAGAAGGAACAGTGGCTCGCTCAGCAGGAGACGTTCCAGGTAGATAAACAATTTGACAAGGTCCAGGAAGCGTTTTTGGATCTGTATGGTCCTTTGTTAGATGAAATTGCGGAGATTCATCCGGGGCTGGAACGAATTGGAGATACCAACTTGAGTAAAATTAACGAGCAAATGCAGTATCTCAAGCAGCAGACTCACAGAGCCATTGAAGATAAACATAATGTAAGTTTAAGGCATTGGAATGGCATTCAAAACTCTCTTTTCCCGGCGGGCAAACCGCAGGAACGAGTACATAATGCACTCTTTTACCTGAATCGTTATGGCACCGAGTGGATCGATGAACTGATTAAGGCTTCAAGCGAATTCCGTGGAGAGCACAAGGTTATTGCACTGTAGAGACCTTTATAATAGAAGAAACACATAAACGAGGAGGACATGAAATGACTACATCTGCATTGCAAAACAGTATTGTTAAAGATATGGGACTCGCTTCAGAGGGTCATCTGAAAATTGATTGGGTAGAGGCGCACATGCCGGTATTGAACCGTATTCGTCGCCAGTTTGAACAGGATCTTCCTTTTAAAGGTTTGAAGGTTGCCATTTGTCTTCATCTGGAGGCAAAAACAGCATACTTGGCAAAAGTGATCCAAGCCGGCGGGGCAGAAGTAACGATTACGCACAGCAACCCATTGTCTACACAAGATGATGTCTGTGCAGCATTAGTAGAGGATGGCGTTACCGTATATGCGAAGTACAACCCAGAACCTGCGGAATTCAAATCACTGCAGCTTCGTGCGCTTGAGGTGAAACCTGATCTCATTATTGATGATGGCGGAGACTTCGCAACTATTATTGCATCCGAGCGTCCTGATCTTGCAGCTACAATTCGCGGAGGAGCAGAAGAAACGACAACGGGCATTATTCGTTTGAAAGCTTTGGCGAAAGAAGGCCAATTGAAATTCCCGATGGTGGCAGTTAATGACGCATACTGCAAATATCTGTTCGATAATCGGTATGGCACAGGCCAGTCCGCATTTGACGGTATCATTCGTACAACCAATCTGGTTGTAGCAGGGAAGAATGTAGTAGTAGCCGGATATGGTTGGTGTGGTAAAGGTGTAGCGATGCGCGCCAAAGGTCTGGGAGCGAATGTGATCGTAACTGAGATTGATCCAATCAAAGCGGTAGAAGCACACATGGACGGATTCCGGGTCATGACGATGGTGGAAGCTGCCAAATTGGGCGATTTCTTTATCGCAGTTACAGGTAATAAGGATGTTATCACAGGTGAGCATTACGATGTAATGAAGGACGGAGCAATCCTGAGCAATGCAGGTCACTTTGATGTTGAAGTGAATAAACCTGAACTGGCTAAACGTTCGGAATCGATTCGTACAGTGCGCCGCAATATTGAGGAATATCGTTTCAAAGATGGTCGTAAAATGTACCTTCTTGCAGAGGGTCGTCTTGTAAATCTGGGTGCAGCGGATGGTCACCCTGCCGAAATCATGGATACAACGTTTGCTCTTCAAGCGCTTGGTCTGCGTTATGTGAGCGAGAATTATGAAAACTTGGGTAAAAATGTGGTTAATGTACCTTACGATATCGACCAACAGGTTGCCAGCTATAAACTTGAAAGCTTGAATATTGGCATTGATTCCTTGTCAGCAGAACAGGAAAAATACCTGGATAGCTGGAAATTTTAAGCACTATCCAATAATTACAAGCTGATGAAATGATTCAAAGGGTATAGAATGGTTTATTGATGATATGGCTCATGTGCGGGTAGACATACGATTGCCCGTTTACGGGAAACGTCTTTGATCCTGAGTGACAGGATCAAAGACGTTTTTTTATGCTGAAAAATTAAAAAATCAAGGAATGCAAGAAGGGTTTTGATTTTTTTGTGCGAATCTATTATGCTTAGGTGGTGGAAAGTGGGGCAAAGTGGGAGAAACGGGTGAGGAGTGAGTGGGCCAATGTTTATGGGGGAGTTCCAACATAGCATTGATGATAAGGGTCGGGTTATCATTCCGGCTAAATTCCGCGAATCTCTGGGACCGTCTTTCGTTGTCACACGGGGTTTGGACCAGTGTCTTTTCGTGTACCCCATGGAGGAGTGGGGGGTCATGGAACAGAAGCTCAAAGCACTGCCATTGATGAAATCTGATGCACGTGCGTTTACCCGGTTTTTTTTCTCGGGTGCAACCGAATGTGAACTGGACAAACAGGGCAGGGTAAATCTGCCGGGCAATTTAAGAGAGTATGCCAAGCTGGACAAGGATTGTGTTGTTCTTGGCGTGTCGAACCGGGTGGAGATTTGGAGCAAAGGCATATGGGAGAGTTATTTCAATCAATCCGAAGAAGCATTCAACGACATTGCCGAAAAGCTGGTCGATTTTAATTTTGATTTATAAAGTCAGGAGGGGTGCAGGTTGTTTCACCACATAACCGTACTCAAAGAAGAGGCAACAGAGGGATTAAACATCAAGCAGGACGGTATATACGTGGACTGCACTTTAGGCGGTGGCGGACATAGCTCCGTGATTGCATCCAAGCTCGGTCCAGGGGGACGTCTGATCGCACTTGATCAGGATGATTGGGCTTTGGATAATGCTCGCGAGAAGCTCGCTGCCTATGGAGAACGTGTAACATTGGTGAAAACCAATTTTCGAGATCTGGAACAGGTACTCAAGGATCTGGATGTACCGATGAAGGATGGCGTACCACAGGTCGATGGTATTTTGTATGACTTGGGTGTGTCGTCTCCACAATTCGATGAAGGAGAACGTGGATTCAGCTACAATCACGATGCTCCGCTCGATATGCGAATGGACCAGGATGCCATGCTGACGGCCAAGGAGATTGTGAATGAATGGCCAGAAGAAGAGATTGCCCGAATTTTGTATCGCTATGGTGAAGAGAAGTTTTCGAGAAGAATTGCCCGTGTTATCGTCGGAAAACGAGCTCAGTCTACCATTGAGACGACTGGTGAACTAGTGGAACTGATTAAGGAAGGCATTCCAGCGGCAGCTCGCCGTACCGGTGGACATCCTGCCAAACGTAGCTTCCAGGCATTACGGATTGCCGTCAATGATGAGTTGGGTGCGTTTGAAGAAGGACTACATCAGGCTGTTCGTTGTCTAGCACCAGGAGGACGTGTATCTGTTATTACCTTCCACTCCCTTGAGGATCGGATATGTAAACAGATTTTAAGCAGTTATCTGGAGAAATGTACATGTCCACCCGATTTTCCGTTGTGTGTATGTGGGGGCAAGGGGTCCCTACGTTTAATTAACAGAAAACCGCTGATTCCAACGGAAACGGAATTGGCCGAAAATTCACGTGCTCGTTCAGCCAAGCTGCGCGTAGCCGAGAAATTGTAGATCAAGAGTGGAGGAGAGAATCGGAGTATGGCATATACACGTGGTAATCTCGCCGTAAAAGAAAAAGCGTCCCAGGAACGTGTGACCCAGCAACGATACAAAGAAACCACCAAAGTGGTTACCCGTCGTACGGGTCTTCCGGCACGCGAGAAGATTTTGTATCTGATTACCCTAGTTGCAGTGATCCTTGTTGGAGGAGCCTTGATGTCTCGTTATGCTCATATCTATGATCTGAACAAGCAGGCACAGTCCACTATTTCGGATATCAAGGGGTATGAGAAGACGATTGCAGACCTGCAAGTGGAAAAAGAAACATTGAACAATCAGGTCATCGAAAATGCAAAACAGCTTGGTTACGTTGAAGCTTCCGGTAAGGATGTCATTTTTGTACCTCGCTCAACAAGTACGAAATCAACAGGTACTGAATCGTCCTCGAATACATCAAGCAGTAAGTAAAGAGGTGTTCCGATGATAAAAAGAATAAAGATGCGCACGTTGCTTATAGGGGGATGTATTACCCTCTTTTTTCTTGTACTCGTAACCCGAATCTTTTTCATTCAAGTTGTGAATGGCGGTGAATGGCAGGAACGGGCGGCCGGTTTGGTAGAGCGGGAACAGACCATTAAGGCTGCACGTGGAACAATTACAGATCGAAATGGTAACGTTCTGGCTACCGATGCGCCTGCGTATACGGTTTCGGTCAATCCCCTCTTGATCGATGAACTTGGCATACAGGATGTTGTCACGGAGAAACTCTCTACCCTTCTAGGGAAAAATGAGAGTGAGATGCGTGCTCTAGTCACAGCGAAGAAAGACAATGGCGATTTTTTTCAGCAACGTGAAGTGCGCAGTGAAGGATATAAAATCAGTCCTGAGCTTGCCACAAAAGTCAATGAGTTGCGTGAAGAACTACAAGATGAATACAAGGCCCGTAATGCAATTGTGATGGCTCAAGAGTCGAAGCGTTTTTACCCTGAAGAAACACTTGCCTCCCATCTCTTGGGATATATGAGCCGTGACGGGAAAGCTGTCAATGGACTTGAAGTCTCATATGATGAAGCACTGACAGGTACAGACGGGTATCTGAATTATCAGAAGGATGCCAAAGGCATCAAACTTCCGGATTCACAGGACAACTATCTGCCACCACAGAACGGGAAAAACCTCACTTTAACGATCGATGATACGATCCAGTTCTACATTGAGGATGCAATGAAAGAAGCCGTTGCCAAGTATAACCCACTGAGCATGACGGTCATTGCTGCAGACCCGAGCACAATGGAGATTCTTGGGATGGCGAACTGGCCAACCTTTAATCCTAATACGTACGGCAGTACGCCTGATCAAAAGAACTTTATTAATCATGCGACGCAATCCATCTATGAGCCAGGTTCTACATTCAAAATCGTTACACTGGCAGGGGCTGTGGAAGAAAAACTCTTTGATCCCAATGCAAGTTTTGAGTCCAAACGCATGTATATCGGTGGTTTCCCGATTAGCGATAATGGTCATTCCTATGGCTGGATTTCTTATCTCGAAGGTGTCAAACGGTCAAGTAACATTGCCTTTGTTAACTTGGGTTACAACATGCTTGGTGGTGAACGTCTGCGTCATTACATAGACGAATTCGGTTTTGGTAAAAAGACAGGTATTGATCTGCCGAGTGAGGCAGCTTCACCGATCAAGCCGTTGGTTTACAAATCCGAGATTGCTACTGCTGCTTACGGTCACGGTCTCGTACAGGTAACACCAATTCAACAGGTCGCAGCGATCTCCGCGATTGCTAATGGCGGCAAATTACTGGAGCCGCATCTGGTGAAGGAGATCAAGAACCCGAATGATGGGACCACGGAAGTGATCAAACCTAAAGTGGTTCGTCAGGTGATTTCCAAGGAATCTTCCAAACTGGTGAGCGGTTATCTGGAACAAGTGGTTGCAGACCAAACGATTGGTACGGGTCGTAACGCTTATATCGAGGGTTACCGTGTAGCTGGTAAGACAGGTACAGCAAGAAAGGTCGTTAACGGGCAATACAGTAAGTCGAAAGACGTTGTTTCTTTTATTGGATTTGCACCCGTGAATAATCCGAAGATTGCTATACTTGTTGTCATTGACCAACCGGATGGAACCAACATTGGGGGAGGAACTGCAGCTGCCCCGGTATTCAAAAAAATCGTGAGCCAAACTCTTCAATATATGGGAGTTCCCAAAGATACAGCCAAAACCGCTGACAAAAAGTCAAAAGAAGTTCCTGTCGTGCAAGCCAAGGCGCCGGACCTGAGTGGTAAGACAGCCAAGCAGGCTAGAAGCCAACTTCTAAGTGCAGGTATTGCTTATGTAACTCTTGGTCAAGGTGATAATGTAATTCGGCAGTATCCGGTTGCTGGGGCATCCATGAATCCAGGGCAACGAATCTATCTGCTTACAGAAGAAAGTAGCAAGATGAAGATCCCAGATCTAACAGGTGAATCTCTCCGGGATGCTCTGGAAGTACTTTCTCTCATGAAAGTGGGAGTTACAGTCAAGGGTGAAGGGTATGTCGTGAAGCAAACTGAGCAGGTCTCGGGTGAGCAGAGAACCGTACAGCTGAATTTGCAGACTGCCAAAGCCGCAGTTACCGGCATAGCAGATGAGGCTCCAGTCTCTTCTGATCCGTCGTCAGAAACCGAAGGAAAGGCACAAGAAGCTTCGGGCGAAGAAGGTAAAACCGACGGAAAAGACGACACAGATAACAATAAGGCTCCTGCCAATGAATCCGAATCCTCTGATGATCCAGCAACAAACGGGGCTTCACTACCATAGGGAGCTCTGACAGCTTGTTCTAACCCCCGGTTGTCCTGAATATTCATGAATGGAACGAGATCATGATTTTGGGACGAGTGGGGGGATCTTTTCGTGAAGGGATCAAGCGTAAATCTGCGTCGCAGGTTGCTATGGAGTCTAGTGATTTTAGTTTTGTTATTTTCGGCCTTGGTGATCAGGCTTGCTTATGTACAGCTCGGGCAAGGCCCTGAATTGTCAGCAAAAGCAGAAGAATCCTGGCGTCGTAATATTCCTTACTCTGCCAAGCGAGGGGAGATATTAGATCGAAATGGAACCTCTCTGGCCTATAATGTGACAACACCGACCATTATGGCTATCCCGGCACAAGTCAAGGAAGCTGAAACGACAGCCAGAGCGCTTGCTCCATTGCTGGGGATGACGGAAGAGAAAGTGCTGGCAACCATCAAGAAACGAGAACTCATTGTACGATTACAACCCGGCGGCCGCAAAATTACGATGGAGAAAGCTCAGCGCATCCGTGATTTGAAGCTTCCGGGTATCGTTGTTGCTGAGGACAATAAACGTTTTTATCCCTATGATGATCTGGCTGCCCATATTCTCGGATTTACGGGGATTGATAATCAAGGCTTAACTGGAGTAGAGAAGAAATATGATGATAAGCTGAATGGTTTGAATGGCAGTGTGTCCTACTTGTCCGATGCGGCCGGAAGGCTAATGCCGGGCTCATCCGAGAAGTATGTGGAACCGAAGGACGGCCTTAACCTCAAGCTGACCATTGATAAATCGATTCAGTCCATCATGGAGAGAGAACTGGACCAGGCCATGGTGAAGTTCCAGGCAAACTCAGCACTGGCTATAGCGATGAATCCCAAAACGGGTGAAATTTTGGGTATGTCGAGCAGGCCGGGATACGAACCGGCCGATTATCAGCAATATCCCGCGGAGATATACAATCGGAATTTACCGATCTGGATGACGTACGAACCGGGTTCTACGTTCAAGATTATTACCTTGGCAGCAGCGCTTGAAGAGAAAAAGGTCAATCTGCAACAGGATCAATTTTTTGATCCCGGATACGTTGAGGTGGGTGGAGCTCGTCTGCGTTGCTGGAAAAAGGGCGGCCACGGAAGTCAGACCTTCTTGCAAGTGGTGGAGAACTCATGCAACCCGGGATTTGTAGCTCTGGGGCAGAGACTGGGAAAAGAATCGCTCTTCTCCTATATTAAGGACTTTGGCTTCGGTACCAAAACGGGAATTGACCTCAGTGGAGAAGCCAGTGGAATTCTATTCAAACTGTCGAGAGTGGGACCTGTCGAACTTGCAACAACTGCTTTTGGTCAAGGTGTATCGGTTACGCCTATTCAGCAAGTGGCGGCTGTGTCAGCGGCCATCAATGGGGGTAAACTTTACAAGCCATATGTTACGAAAGCGTGGGTCCATCCGGTAACGGGAGAAGTCATGGAAGAGGCGAAGCCGGAGCTGGTTCGTCAGGTGATCTCGGAGAATACATCCAAGCAAGTACGTGAAGCACTCGAGAGTGTTGTCGCAAAAGGTACCGGGCGTCCGGCATTCATTGATGGATACCGGGTTGGTGGCAAAACAGGTACAGCCCAGAAAGTCATCAACGGACGTTATTCCTCTACCGAGCATATCGTATCGTTTATCGGATTTGCACCTGCTGATGACCCTCAGATTGTGGTCTACACCGCAGTGGATAATCCCAAAGGAATTCAGTTCGGAGGTGTGGTTGCCGCCCCGATTGTACAGAACATTCTTGAAGATGCGCTGCATTACATGAATGTCCCTGTTCGAAAGGATCAGGTCGCCAAAGAATACAAATATGGTGAGACCAAAATCGTGACGGTTCCAGATCTGACAGGAGCTACAGTTGAAGATCTGTATGAAGATCTGAACATGAATTTTATGCTGGCGAAGTCCGGCAGTGGCAAATACGTGATTAATCAGGCGCCTAAGCCCGGGGCAAGGGTAGATCAGGGTTCAACCATCCGCATATACATGGGGGATGTTCTGAACGATGCGCATGATCACACAAAGGATGAATAATGGGACTTTAGATCAGTTTGTGGCTTCAAGCGCAACAAAATTCATCCGAACGCGTTTCATTATTTGGTTGTATTGACGATATTAATAAATACAGACATATGCTAAAACAGAAGTATAATTGGAAAAGTGAGGTTATTCATGTGCTTTTAAAACAATTTGCATCGATGCTGACCACCGCCCGTCTCATGGGCGAATCGAATACAGAATGCCAAAACCTTCAGACAGATTCCCGGCAGGTAAAACCGGGTGATCTGTTTATCTGTCTTCCGGGACATACGGTAGATGGTCATGATTATGCAGAAAAAGCAGTCAATGCTGGTGCAGTCGCATTGGTGGTTGAACGTCAGCTGGATCTGCCTGTGCCACAATTGCTGGTGAAGGACAGTCGGTTTGCGATGGCTGTTCTGGCAGATTTCTTTTTTGACTCGCCAAGCCAGAAGATGAATATGATTGGTGTAACGGGAACGAACGGAAAAACGACCACCACCTATTTAATTGAAAAAATCATGAGTGATTTTGGACGCAAGACGGGATTGATCGGTACTATTCAAATGCGGTATGACGGTCGCACCTACCCGATGTCAGGAACCACACCAGAGGCGCTTGATCTGCAGCGTAGTTTGCATGATATGGTTCAGAAGGGGACGGACTGCTGTGTTATGGAAGTTTCTTCTCATGCATTGGAACAAGGGCGAGTAAAGGGAACGAATTTCCGTACTGCGGTATTCACTAACCTGACGCAGGATCATCTGGACTACCACCATTCCATGGAGGAATATCGCGGGGCCAAAGGGTTGTTCTTTGCACGACTGGGTAACGGGTATACCGAAGATGCTTCACAGCGTAAATTCGCTGTCATCAATGCAGATGATCCGGCCGCGGCTTATTTCATCTCTGTGACTGCGGCTGAAGTGATTACATATGGCATGGGTGAAGAGGCGGATGTACGCGCATCCCAAATCTCAATTACCTCTCAGGGGACTTCTTTCCACGTGGACACATTTGCAGGCAACACGGATATTCGCTTGCGCATGGTAGGTAAATTTAATGTGTACAATGCGATGGCAGCAATCTCTGCAGCGCTGGTGGAAGGCGTTCCACTGGAAGAGATCAAACGCAGTCTGGAGACGGTTCCGGGTGTGGATGGACGTGTTGAAGGAGTGGACGAAGGACAGCCATTTGCTGTTATTGTCGATTATGCCCATACACCGGATGGACTGGAGAATGTACTGCGGACGGTGAAGGAATTTGCTGAAGGGCGTGTGATCTGCGTGTTTGGCTGTGGTGGTGACAGAGACCGTACCAAACGACCTCTCATGGGTAAGATTGCTGCTAAGTATAGCGATTTTGTGCTAGTCACTTCCGATAATCCACGGACAGAAAATCCGGATCTGATTCTCAAAGACATTGAACAGGGCCTGATTGAAGAATCTGTTCCTGCTGAACGTTATACGATGATTGTGGATCGGCGCCAGGCGATTCATGAAGCTATTGAAATGGCAAGCCCAGCCGATGTAGTATTGATTGCGGGCAAGGGTCACGAGACCTATCAGATTATCGGCACAACCAAAACCGATTTTGATGACCGAATCATAGCCAAAGAAGCGATAAGGGGCAAATCCAATTGATAAAAAGAACATTGGCACAATTGGCCGAGATGTGTGGAGGAACATTAAGTGACGTTGCTGCTCATGGCAATGTAATGGTCGAAGGGGTGTTTACCGATTCGCGTAAACCTCTGGAAGGCAGTTTGTTTATCCCGCTAGTGGGTGAAAGGTTTGACGGACACGAATTTGTGCAAGCCTGTCTAGAGAAGGGGGCCGCAGGGGCGATCTGGCAAAAGGATCATGGTATTCCGCCACAAGGGGCTGTCATTGTTGTTGATGACACACTTGTCGCACTGCAAGCACTCGCATCTGCTTATCTAACGGAGAATAAAGCTACTGTTGTTGGCATTACAGGCAGTAATGGCAAGACGACAACGAAGGACATCGTGGATGCCATTCTCTCGACTACGTTTAAAGTGCACAAGACACAAGGAAACTTCAACAACCATATTGGTTTACCATTGACTGTACTAAGCATGGACCCGGATACAGAGATTATCATTTTGGAGATGGGTATGAGTGGTCGCGGGGAAATTAACGATTTATCAGTTATTGCGCAGCCTGATGTAGCGGTTATCACCAATATTGGTGAATCTCATCTGTTGCAACTGGGGTCGAGATTGGAGATTGCCAGAGCCAAATCCGAGATTGCAGCGGGAATGAAAGCGGACGGGTTACTGATCTACAACGGAGACGAGCCTTTAATTGCACAAGTTCTTGAAGAACCCGCAACGAAACAACCAAAAGGATTGCAGCGGTTTACATTTGGTCTTGAGACCGATAATAATGACTATCCTACGGGACTCATGAATGCGCAGAACGGGGTTGTTTTCACTACCAAACAGTATGGAGATCATGCATTTACGCTCCCCCTGCTAGGAACGCATAATGTCGTTAACTGTCTGGCTGCTCTCGCTGTAGCCCGTCATTTTGGAGTGACTACGGAACAGATTGCTGCGGGATTGTCCCGCTTAAAATTGACAGGCATGCGCATTGAGGTTACGCAAGGCGTTAGTGGTCTAACCATGCTGAATGATGCATACAATGCAAGTCCAACTTCCATGAAGGCCGCAATCGATGTATTGGAAGGTCTGAAAGGATACCGCATGAAAGTGGCTGTGCTTGGTGATATGCTTGAACTTGGTCCCCAGGAGCAAGATCTGCATTACGGAATCGGAGAGTATATCACATCTGCCAAAATGGACATGGTGCTGGTATATGGTCCGCTATCAGCTAATATTGCTGAAGGAGCAAGAAAGCAAATGCCGGCAGAGGCTGTGCATGCTTTTATAGATAAAGAAGAAATGACCCGTTATCTACTGGAGAAACTACATCCCAGAGACGTTGTCTTGTTCAAAGCCTCAAGGGGCATGAAGCTGGAGAACGTGGTCGAAGCATTACAAATAGCACCATTACAGAATTGAGTAGACTAGAGGGGTGGACCCATGGATTTTCAGGTATTACTGTTAACAATCGGCGTTTCATTTATTCTGGCGGTGATTGCCGCACCGCTCTTGATTCCGCTGTTACGAAGAATGAAATTCGGACAGCAGGTTAGGGAAGATGGGCCTCAGAGCCATTTGAAAAAAAGCGGAACACCTACAATGGGTGGCGTCGTCATTTTAGTTGCGTTCACATTGGCCTTTTTGAAATTTTCTGCAGTCAAGAATACAGACTTTTATGTCTTGCTCGTGGCTACGCTGGGATTCGGGCTGATTGGCTTCCTGGATGATTACATCAAAATTGTGTTCAAACGTTCGCTGGGACTGACGGCCAGACAAAAAATGCTGGGCCAATTGTTTTTCAGTGCAGTGATGTGTTTCTTGCTGATCCAGAATGGACATAGCACAGCCATCTCTATTCCGGGTACGTCATTCTCGTTCGACTGGACCGGATGGTTCTATTATCCGTTTGTCGTATTCATGATGCTTGCCATTACCAATGCGGTAAACTTTACCGATGGTCTGGATGGTTTGCTGTCCGGGGTAAGCGCAATTGCCTTTGGGGCGTTTGCCATTGTGGCGATGCAAGCTACGTCGATGCCGGCAGCCGTGTGTGCAGCAGCGATGATTGGAGCCGTGCTCGGTTTTCTGGTGTATAACGCACATCCGGCCAAAGTGTTCATGGGAGACACAGGTTCTCTGGGTATTGGCGGTGCGATTGGTGCGGTAGCGATTGTAACCAAAACAGAGCTTCTATTTGTCATCATTGGCGGTATTTTTGTCATCGAGATCCTGTCTGTTATCATTCAAGTGGTATCATTCAAGACTCGTGGCAAGCGTGTATTCAAAATGAGCCCTATTCACCATCACTTTGAATTGAGTGGTTGGTCAGAATGGCGGGTTGTTATTACCTTTTGGGCGGTAGGCGCAATTTTGGCCGCTCTTGGACTTTATCTCAACAAGGGGTTGTAGATCATGAACCATCCTGAATCATATCGCGGACAACAAGTAGTCGTGCTCGGATTGGCCAAAAGCGGCGTACAAGTCGCCAAAGTATTGGATCGTGCCGGAGCGAAGGTTATTGTGAATGATAAAAAAGAGAGAGAACAGTGTCCCGAAGCTTCCGAATTGGAGGCTTTGGGAATTTCTGTTGTATGCGGAGGACATCCGGATGATCTGATTCACAGTGATGTGAAGCTGGTTGTCAAAAACCCGGGCATCCCATACCATGCAGCTCCTGTGCAGCAAGCTTTGGCATTGGGCATTGAAGTGGTGACCGAAGTAGAGGTTGCTTATCATCTATGTGCTGCACCCATGATCGGGATTACGGGCTCCAACGGCAAAACAACAACGACCACTTGGGTGGGTAAAATGTTGGAGCATGCCGGCCTCAAGCCGATCGTTGCCGGTAATATCGGAACACCTCTCTGTGAAGCCGCAGAGCAGGCTTCTCCAGATCACTGGATGGTTGTCGAGCTTAGTAGTTTCCAACTCAAAGGAACGGCTGATTTCCGTCCGCGTATCGCAAGCTTACTTAACGTTGCAGAGACGCATCTGGACTATCACGGGAACATGGATGATTATGTGGCTTCCAAAGCTAAACTGTTTGCCAATCAGCAGCCTGACGACGTAGCCATTCTAAATTGGGATGATGCGGTATGTCGTGGTCTGGTTCCTTACATCAAAGGTAGATTGATCCCCTTCTCCGTGACAGAGAAATTGGATACAGGTGTGTATGCAGATCCTCCATATGTGGATGGAGAAGAGGATGATGTGAAGCGTCAGGTAATCTATGCGGATGAAAACGGAGATCACCACAACATTATCGACGTTGAGGACATTGGCCTTCCTGGGCGATTTAATGTGGAAAATGCACTAGCTGCTGTGGCCATTGCTGTAGCGGCAGGAGCTGATCCTGCGGTGCTGGCTGCTCCGCTTGCAGACTTCAAGGGAGTTGAACACCGACTTGAATACGTTCTGGAGCATAATGGCTCTGAGTACTACAACAACTCCAAAGCGACCAATTCGAAAGCTACGGTCATGGCCTTGAATTCATTCAAGGAACCTGTTGTGTTAATTGCCGGAGGGCTGGATCGTGGATCAGACATGATGGAGTTGTTACCATTGTTCCAGGAACGAGTGAAAGCTGTCGTTGCAATTGGAGAGACACGGACAAAAATTGCCAAGGTCGCGGAACTTGCCGGATTAAAGCAAATTAAGGTCGTCGATAATGAGGAGGACGCTGCCCGGACGTTAACCGTTGCTGTGCAGGAAGCATCGAAGCTTGCTACTGCCGGTGATGTCGTTTTGTTGTCCCCGGCATGTGCAAGTTGGGATATGTTTGCTTCCTATGAAGAGCGGGGACGCATTTTTAAAGAGGCGGCGCATAACTTGTAAGTAGGGGGGTGGAAAAGCCCCTACTTCCATGCAAGGGGTGGCCTCCTGATGAAACAGACGCGACCGGCACCAGATATTTGGTTGCTGATTTGTATTTTGGCATTGCTTGCCATCGGCATCATAATGGTATATAGCGCAGGCTCGGTGCTTGCCTTTCATGATTATGGCGATTCATTTTATTTTGTAAAAAGACAGGCCTTGTTTGCGGTGCTTGGGCTTGTGGCCATGTTCGTAACTGCTAATGTAGACTACCGGGTGTGGAGGAAATATGCCAAGCCAATATTGATTGCCTGTTTTATTATGCTTATTGCGGTGCTCATTCCTGGAATTGGAGTAGTTCGCGGCGGCGCACGAAGTTGGCTTGGTATAGGTTCGTTCGGTATCCAGCCCTCAGAATTCATGAAGCTGGGCATGATTTTGTTTCTCGCTCACTGGTTGAGCAAGGAGCCAGGCAAAATCAAAACCTTCACAACGGGGCTTCTGCCACCGCTGGGATTGATCGGTTTGGCTTTTGGTATTATTATGCTGCAACCTGATTTGGGGACAGGCACCGTGATGATGGGCGCATCGATGCTTATTATTTTCACAGCTGGAGCACGAATGAAACATCTGAGCTTGCTTGCTCTTGGCGGCGTTGCCGGGTTTGCAGCGTTGATCGCAGCAGCTCCCTATCGGTTGCAACGTATCACAGCGTTTTTGGACCCTTGGTCCGATCCACTGGGTGCCGGTTATCAGATCATTCAATCGTTATACGCGATTGGACCTGGTGGACTGGCCGGATTGGGACTGGGCATGAGCCGGCAGAAGTACAGTTATGTACCTGAACCGCAAACGGACTTTATTTTTAGTATTTTGGCTGAAGAACTCGGCTTTATAGGTGGAATGATTGTATTATTGTTGTTTCTGGTGCTGGTGTGGAGAGGAATGCGTGTAGCCATGACCGTCCCTGATGCCTTCGGTAGCCTGCTTGGTGTTGGTATCGTAGGTATGGTCGCCGTACAGGTCATTATTAACATTGGTGTTGTCATTGGAATGATGCCAGTTACGGGTATTACCTTACCTCTGATCAGTTATGGCGGATCATCATTGACCCTCATGCTCACAGCACTAGGCATTTTAGTGAACTTATCCCGTTATGCGAGGTGACTATGCGATGCGAGTCGTTCTAAGCGGCGGCGGTACGGGTGGACATATCTATCCGGCCGTTGCCATAGCAAGACAATGTGAGGCGGAGAACCCGGACTCGACATTTCTATATATTGGCGGAACCAGAGGGCTGGAAAGCAAACTGGTCCCCCAGGAAAATATTCCTTTTAAATCAATTGATATTACCGGTTTTCGACGTAAATTGTCCATCGACAACCTGAAAACGGTCATGCGTTTCATTCAAGGTGTACGAAAGTCCAAAAAAATGCTGAAGGAATTCAAACCGGATGTTGTAATTGGTACGGGTGGATATGTGTGTGGACCTGTGGTGTATGCAGCAACAAAACTGGGGATTCCGAGTATAATTCATGAACAGAATGCCATTCCGGGTCTAACTAACAAATTTTTGATGCGTTATGTGGACACAGTTGCCGTTAGCTTTGAAGGTCTTGAAAAATCGTTTTCGGGTGCGAAAAAGGTGATCTACACCGGTAATCCGCGAGCGACTACGGTAGCTCAAGCTAGCCGTGATCGTGGTTTTGCCACATTAGGTGTTCCGATGAACAGCCGTGTTGTTCTTGTGGTCGGTGGCAGTCGTGGAGCCAAAGCAATTAATAAAGCCATGGTGGACATGGCTCCTATGCTGGAACAACTGGATGATGTTCATGTGGTTTACGTGACAGGGGATACTTATTTTGATGAAACGCGTGAAGCCATCCGCAGTTCATTGGGCACAATGCCAAACCACCTGCATGTTCTGCCTTATGTGCACAATATGCCTGAGGTACTTGCTTGCACATCCTTGATTGTAAATCGTGCAGGGGCATCATTCCTTGCGGAGATTACATCACTGGGGATTCCTTCGATTCTTATTCCGTCACCTAACGTGACCAATAATCATCAGGAAGCCAATGCACGCAAGCTTGAAGCTGGAGGCGCATCACTCACGATGCTGGAGAAGGATCTTACAGGCAAAGTGCTGTATGAAGCCGTCGCCGGGATTATGAATGATGAACTCGGGCGCAAACGAATGGCTGAAGCCTCTCGGAAACTGGGAAAACCGGATGCAGCTGAAGTGCTTGTGCGTGAAATTCAGCGTCTTGCTGCACGCCGATAAAGTGCGTTTGTGGGCGATTGTCACACACAAGACGGGACTGACATAAGATACCGTATAAATCGTGACCATCGTTCCATGGCGCCAGAACACGGTCAGTAGCAACAGATCATACCGTGTTCATCGGTTTTGAAGCAAAGGAGGATGCACATATGCACCAGTGGATATCGATACTGTCCCAGCATAATGTTGGCAGAGTTCTTGAAAACGAATCGCTAGCCAAATACACCACATGGAAGATCGGCGGTCCTGCGGATGCACTGGTCATTCCGGAGAATAAAGAGCAGATGATGCATCTCGTTCAATTGCTTCACAAGCATCAGATTCCGTGGATGCAACTTGGACGGGGTTCAAACATGCTGGTGTCAGACAAAGGAATACGCGGTGTTGTTGTGAAACCGGGCGAAGGCTTTGATTATGCCGAGTTTCACGAAGGCGGCGTAACCGCCGGAGCGGCGCATTCTTTTGTTAAACTTAGTGTGGTTGCTGCGAAAAAGGAATGGACCGGTTTGGAATTCGGCAGCGGTATCCCCGGCACTGTCGGTGGAGCCGTATACATGAACGCGGGTGCCCATGGATCGGATGTGTCACGGATATTCAAATTCGCTGAGATTGTACTGGAGACAGGAGAATTGGTACGTTACAGCAAGGAGGACATGGATTTTGCCTACCGCCACTCTGTTCTGCATGACCGGAGAGGCATCGTGCTGGAAGCTACATTTGAACTTCAGCAGGGAGAGCGCAAAGTCATTTCGGAAGCCATGGCGGCTTACAAAGATCGCCGGCGCCGCACACAGCCACTGCAGATGGCATGTGCAGGTAGTGTGTTCCGGAATCCCCCGGGTGATCATGCAGCCCGTCTGATTGAAGAAGCAGGGCTGAAAGGGTTGACTCAGGGAGGCGCACAGGTATCCACCATGCATGCCAATTTCATTGTCAATACAGGCCAAGCAACAGCAGAGGACGTTATCACCCTAATGCAGCAGATTCAGAGCACTATATCATCTCAAAACGGTATTAACCTGGTACCGGAAGTCTTCGTAGTGGGTGAGCGGTAAACCCCGGAGGTGATACATTGGACAAATTGGTGATTGAAGGCGGGAAACCCCTCTCAGGATCCATACGCATCCATGGAGCAAAAAATGCCGCTTTACCGATTATGGCCGCAAGTTTGTTGGCAGATGGAGAAGTTACACTGCATAACGTTCCACACTTGCTGGACATTGAAGTGATGCTGTATATCCTGGAACGCCTTGGATGCACGTGTCGGCATGAACAGGGAACAGTGACGATTAATACCTCGTCTATCCGGTCATATGATGTGCCAGAAGATCTAATGAAGCAGATGCGCTCTTCCATTTTTTTGATGGGACCATTGCTGGCTAAGTTTGGGCAAGTGTCAGTGTACCAGCCAGGGGGCTGTGCCATTGGAGAACGCAAAATTGATCTTCACCTCCGGGGCCTGGAAGCGCTCGGAGCTTTGATTGAAGAGCAGGACCAACAGATTATCTGTCATGGGAAGAATCTGGTGGGTACAGATATTCATTTGGATTTCCCGAGTGTGGGAGCGACCGAGAATATCATGATGGCAGCCGTTATGGCTAAAGGCACGACAACCATATGCAATGCCGCAAGAGAACCTGAAATACAGGACCTGCAATACTTCCTGAATGCTATGGGTGCAAGCATCATTGGTGCAGGAACGGATACGATTACGATTAATGGCGTTGAGAAATTGAAGCCTTGTTCGTATGAGATTATACCGGATCGAATTGTTGCTGGGACCGTGATGATCGCAGCTGCAGCAACACGTGGCAATGTTACGCTTACACATTGTAATCCTGCTCATCTTACTTCACTTATACATGTGTTGAAGCGCACTGGTGTTCAAATCACAGTCTGCAATGATATAATGACGGTGAGCTGTATGAGTCGTCCAAAATCAGTAGACCGTATTGTGACTTCTCCGTATCCTTCGTTTCCGACAGATCTGCAATCACAAATCATGGTATTGCTCAGTCTGGCAGACGGATTCAGTGTGATGAAGGAAACGGTATTCGAGGGTCGATTCAAACATGTGGATGAGCTGAATGTAATGGGGGCTGATATTTCAGTCGATCTGAACGCAGCATTTATCCGTGGTGTTCCCCGTCTCTACGGGGCTACAGTTGAAGCAACCGATCTTCGTGCAGGTGCAGCTCTGGTTATTGCAGGTCTGGCTGCTCAAGGCAAAACGGTTGTGGAGCAAGTGCATCATATTGACCGGGGATACGATCAGATCGAGAAGTTATTCCAGAGTCTTGGAGCATCGGTTGAGCGACAGTCACCCGTTTCGAAACAGTTGGATTTTGCCAATTAACGTCCTTGGCGTCCCCTTCTTGAAGGGAGGGGACCTGAGGCTTTGTGGAGCGCTACTTATGCCTAAAAGTCAAATTCCGGTTCTGAAGAAGAATCGGCCAAAAGGAAACACAAGCCGCAAAATTGTAATTATTCTGTTATTACTATTTATTGTATTGCTCGCTGTATTATTCTTTCGTTCTTCCATGAGTCGGATTTCGGCAGTTGAAATTACGGGTAATGTATACACATCGACTTCAGAACTGCTGGAGAAAAGTGGTCTGAAAGAAGGCGATCAATTTTTTGGGACAAGTGCTGCGGAGGTTATCGAGCGTCTCAAGAGTATCAAGGCGATCTCATCCGTTACTGTGGACAAGCAATTTCCGGGCATAATTCATATCAAAGTTCAGGAATATGCCACGGTTGCGTATGAACTTGGTACGGACGGTACGTTAAAAGCGATATTGGCCAGCGGGACAAGCTTGACAGTCCCGGCAACAATCGGTGTTGCTGTAGAGAAGCCGATATTGACCCAATGGAAGGCGGATGATCCGCTCAAAGCCGAACTGAGCGAGACGCTGGCTAAAATTCCGAATGAATTGACGACGGATATTTCGGAGATTATTCCGAACCCTACGCCTTCATTTCCGGATCAGATTCGGATGTATACCAAATCACAGTTTGAAGTGATTACAACCGTCTCTCTTTTATCGGATAAAGTGGAGTATCTGAATCAAGTGATTGAGACCGAACGCCCTGGGAAAATCACCATGCTTGAAGCAGATACTTATGTTCCTTTCATCCCGGATGACCCGGAAGATGATGCTGAACCGGGAGCAACCCCCTGATCTTTGCCATTATTGAGGCTGAACTGAATATGAAAGCCTAGGCGGGTCGGGGTTTGGCCCCGTCAGAGCAATGAAACTTGTTCTTTCTGAGATGAAGAAAAAATGATACACTTGAACTTATGGCACATGAGTTGCCTCCTTCTTTTTTCTTCAAGGTTTTATGTCTCGCAACCAGATTTTGACACCCAAAAACATTGTAGAAAAAAGAGGGAAAGCCTGAAGTGTGTTGAATATGTTTTAAGAGTGTTTAAACCCGAACGTATTTTACTATTTGGAGTCAGGAGGTGCCACAGACTTGAGCAACAATGACATCATTGTTAGTTTGGACATCGGTACATCCAAAATTCGCGCTATTATTGGGGAAATGAATAATGGAACCTTTAATATTATAGGAGTTGGATCTGCCGACTCGGAGGGAATTCGCAAAGGTGTAATCGTAGATATCGATCAGACGGTGCAGTCGATTCGCAACGCAGTGGATCATGCAGAACGTATGGTAGGTATTCAAATATCCGAAGTGTATGTTGGAATCTCGGGAAATCATATCGGACTGATGAGCAGTCACGGCGTCGTGGCTGTGTCTAACGAGGATCGTGAAATCGGAGAAGAAGACATGGAGCGGGTGTTGAAAGCAGCCGAAGTGATTGCAGTTCCGCCGGAACGGGAAATTATTGATGTTGTCGCCAAGCAATATGTTGTAGATGGCTTGGAGGGTATACAGGACCCCCGTGGTATGATTGGTGTTCGTCTGGAAGTTGAAGCGACGATCATTACGGGTGCAAAAACCGCGATACATAATCTTTTGCGCTGCGTGGAAAAAGCGGGTCTGAAAGTAAGCGATCTGGTTCTCATGTCGCTTGGAGCGGGTCAACTGGCTTTGTCCAAAGATGAAAAAACGATGGGCTCCGTGCTTGTTGATATTGGAGCAGGTGCAACAACCATCGCCATTTTTGAAGAAGACAGTCTTGTCGCAACATCAACGTTGCCTATTGGCGGGGAGTTTGTAACGAATGATATCGCATATGGCTTACGCACGTTAACGGATCAAGCGGAGAAAGTCAAACTGAAATATGGCTGCGCCTGGTTGGATGATGCCGCTGCGGATGTGATGTTCAAAGTAACCCGAATCGGCAGTAATGTAGACAAGGAGTTTTCACAGGAGGATCTAGCGGCTATTATTGAACCTCGGGTTCAGGAAATATTCCAGATGATCTCTCAAGAAGTGAAGCGCCTTGGTTACAACGAGCTTCCTGGAGGTTATATACTAACGGGAGGTACGGTCTCTATGCCGGGGGTTTTGCAGGTCGCTCAGCATGAGCTTGCTGCTTCGGTACGAGTTGCAGTTCCGGATTATATTGGTGTGCGCGACCCTGGATTCACAAGCGGAGTCGGCATATTGCACAGTGTAATTCGCAGTTTGCGCATTCGTCCCTCGATCAATAACGGCGGTGGAAATAACAACAATAATAACAACAACAAGAAACCGACCAACCGTCCGAAGCCGAATGCGGCACAGGAATCGGAGCAAAAACCCGGTCTGTTCGAACGGCTGAAGAATATGTTCAGTGAATTTATATAACAGGTTGGATCCATTTCATACATTCTTGAAGCCGTCTGAATGCGCCGGTACTAAAATAAACGCTTTCGTTCGTCGATATATGAAATTGATTCGGTTCAAATCAAAAATTGGACGGGCCATCCATGCACATTGAGGGGGAGATGGAATAATATGTTGGAATTTGATTTCGAGATGGAGAGCTTGGCTCAAATTAAAGTCATCGGTGTAGGCGGCGGCGGAAGCAATGCAGTCAACCGAATGATTGAAAATGGTGTACAAGGTGTTGAATTTATTACGGTGAATACGGATGCTCAGGCGCTACACCTGGCGAAATCCGAGCATAAATTGCAAATCGGTGATAAATTAACTCGTGGTCTTGGCGCTGGTGCCAACCCGGATGTAGGTAAAAAAGCAGCGGAAGAGTCCCGCGATCTGATCATGAACACGTTGAAAGGTGCAGACATGGTATTTGTTACAGCCGGTATGGGCGGCGGTACAGGTACAGGTGCGGCTCCGGTTATCGCCGAAATCGCTAAAGAGTGTGGTGCACTTACTGTTGGTGTCGTAACCCGTCCATTTACATTCGAAGGACGCAAGCGTTCCAGCCATGCAGAGCAAGGTATTGAAGCTCTCAAAGAAAAAGTCGACACACTGATCGTGATTCCTAATGATCGTTTGCTCGAAATCGTAGACAAAAAGACACCTATGCTTGAAGCATTCCGCCAAGCGGATAACGTACTTCGTCAAGCGGTACAAGGTATCTCTGATTTGATCGCTGTACCAGGTCTGATCAACCTTGACTTTGCTGACGTCAAAACGATTATGCATGAACGTGGTTCTGCGCTTATGGGCATTGGTGAATCAACTGGTGAGAATCGTGCCGCAGAAGCAGCGCGGAAAGCCATCATGAGTCCTTTGCTGGAAACTTCTATTGAAGGTGCTCGCGGCGTAATCATGAACATTACGGGTGGCGTTAATCTATCCCTGTATGAAGTGAACGAAGCGGCAGAGATCGTAACGTCTGCTTCCGACCCGGAAGTGAATATGATCTTTGGTGCCATCATTGACGAAGATCTCAAAGAAGAAATTAAGGTAACGGTTATTGCAACCGGTTTTGAAGATAAACCTGCACCACCACCACCAGGACGTAAGCCAGCTCCAGCAACAGCGGAGACGACGGATACACGTTCGCCGAATCTGCGTCCTTTCGGAAATCAGCCGAGCAATGATCAGCTGGACATTCCGACATTTTTACGCAATCGTTCACGCAATAATAACAACGATTAATACGCATATCGATTTATCGAAAACCCGGTGCTCCTGATGGAGCGACCGGGTTTTTCTGTTTTTTTAAATATCATAGCATACAGAATTGAACAAATTCTGAACAACGAGCCTGCGCAATTCCGACAAAAAAAGTTGGAACCACACCCCCATGATTAGACAGACTTTGAACAGGGGGCTCCGTATACTTGTGAATATGCTCAGGAATATCGGAATACCACTATTTCGATATGTTGGTTTCAGGTAGGTGAAGAGTTTGGTTGTGTATGTGGATCTTATTTTTTTGACAAACCTGTGTATTGACGGTGCACTCATCGGACTGACAGCCTGGATGCGCAAAACAAAGCTGGTCTGGTGGAGATGGTTGCTATCAGCCATTGTGGGCGCATTATACGTGGTTATGATGTTTGTACCGGAGTTTGATTTTATGTTCACCTTTTTGATCAAGTTCGGGTTCTCGCTGGTCATGCTTACGATTGCTTTTGGTTTTAAGGGTCTGCAGGCTTTTGCGAGGACGCTCGGTACCTTCTATGTGATTAATTTTGTCGCTGCCGGAGGTATTCTAGGTGTGCACTACATGCTTCAGAGCTCCGGAGAGTTGTTTAACGGCATTTGGTTCACAGCTTCGGGCGGGATGTCATTTGATCTGAAGATTGCCTTCTGGTTTACGTTTATTGTATTTTTTGCTGTCCTGTTATTATTCAAAGCTGTGCAGAGCTCGAAACGTAAAACGGATCGCATGACGACCTATTTGGGTAAAGTTGAGGTCTGCATCGATGAGGTAGTCATTTCTTGTACAGGCCTTCTGGATACGGGCAATCAACTCACAGATCCCTTATCGCGCATGCCGGTCATGGTGATGGAGGTTTCGTTATGGCAAGACATGTTGCCGGCTTCATGGAAGGGCAGACTCAAGGACGAGGCGCCGGACAACCTTATTATGGAGCTTGATCAGGAAAGTTTTCAGTGGCAGGATCGACTGCGGCTTGTGCCCTATCGGGGCATTAACAAAGGGACTGCGTTTATGCTGGCGATGAAGCCGGACCGGGTGAAGGTAACGATGGAGGAAACATGTTATGAGACGACAAGGGTATTAATTGGGCTGGATGGAGGTGTGTTGTCGTCGGATGGGAAATACCAGGCCGTGATTCATCCTGAACTTGTGCAAGACGCTGCTTCTGCGCAGTCTACGGCTCTCTCTGCGGGAGCAACAGAAAAGCCGCTGAATGTGGTATAGGAGGAACGTACATGCTTGTGAAATGGAAACTGGTGGCGCAGCTGCAATATTACCGTCTGTTATTTTTGTTGGGGCTTAAAAGTGAAGAGATTTATTATATTGGGGGAAGTGAAGCACTTCCGCCGCCATTGACACGTGAAGAGGAAGAATTTTTACTGCAAAAATTATCCTCGGGAGACTCGGCCATTCGCGCCATGCTCATTGAGCGCAACCTGCGTCTGGTGGTATACATCGCACGTAAATTTGAGAATACAGGAATTAATATTGAGGATCTGGTCTCCATTGGAGCGATCGGATTGATTAAGGCAGTCAATACATTCGACCCGGAAAAGAAAATTAAACTGGCAACCTATGCTTCACGTTGTATCGAAAATGAAATTTTAATGTACCTGCGACGCAATAGTAAGATCCGAACTGAAGTTTCTTTTGATGAACCGCTTAACATTGATTGGGATGGAAATGAACTATTATTATCTGATGTATTGGGTACAGAAAACGATACAATCTATCGGAATATTGAAGAGCAGGTAGACCGGAAGCTTTTGCACAAGGCACTGGAAAAATTAACGGAGCGCGAGCGAATGATTATGGAGCTTCGTTTTGGCTTGACGGATGGGGAAGAAAAGACTCAAAAAGATGTGGCGGATCTACTTGGAATCTCCCAATCCTACATCTCTCGTCTCGAAAAAAGAATCATTAAAAGACTCCGCAAGGAGTTCAATAAAATGGTCTGAAATACATCGTTAGTCAGAATGGGTATTACTGGCAAGGATGCCAAGTACGAATAAAAAAGCCTGCCCCGGAGATAATGTACATTAATGTTTCTCCTTGGGAGGTAAATCACGATGACCCGAAACAAAGTCGAGATTTGTGGCGTGGACACCGCAAAATTGCCTGTCCTCACCAACACTGAAATGCGGGAATTGTTTCATTCCCTTCAGCAACACCATGATCGCTCAGCAAGAGAGAAATTAGTGAATGGCAACCTGCGTCTGGTACTCAGTGTCATTCAGCGTTTTAACAATCGGGGGGAGTTTGTCGATGATCTGTTCCAGGTTGGTTGCATCGGCCTGATGAAAGCCATTGATAATTTTGATTTATCCCAGAATGTCAAATTTTCAACCTACGCGGTGCCGATGATTATCGGTGAAATCCGTCGATACCTGCGTGATAATAACCCGATTCGGGTATCTCGCTCCTTGAGGGACATTGCTTACAAAGCACTTCAGGTCCGTGACAGCCTGACGAATAAAAACTCTCGGGAACCGACGATATTCGAAATTGCGGAAGTACTGAATGTGCCGAAGGAAGATGTTGTTTTTGCATTGGACGCCATTCAGGACCCAGTCTCGCTCTTCGAACCGATCTATCATGATGGTGGAGATCCGATCTATGTCATGGATCAGATCAGTGATGACAGAAATAAGGATGTGTCTTGGATCGAAGAAATTGCGCTCCGTGAAGCGATGCATCGTCTTGGTCAGCGGGAAAAAATGATTCTGTCGATGCGGTTTTTCGAAGGGAAAACCCAGATGGAAGTGGCTGATGAAATTGGCATTTCCCAGGCTCAGGTATCACGTCTGGAGAAATCCGCGATACAGCAGATGCAAAAACATGTAAAGTCGTAACATGATGGCAGGAGGACGATCAATCGGGGCAGTGTATACCGTTGGTCGTCTTTTTGTTTTGGCCCTTTCCACATTTGATGAAAAACAGGACATTTTTCGCCCCTGAAACATATATTGTATAGAAGCGTGAGGAACGGACAGAAGAGGAATAACAGGGGGCGGGAATGAATGAAAGTAAATACGAGTGAAGTAGCGGCACGAGGTATGAAAATCTCTGACTTTCAGACAAAGGATGTCATTAACATTACGGATGGTAAACGTCTGGGTCAGATCAGTGACTTGGAGCTCGACCTGAAACAGGGACGAATTGAAGCAATTGTTGTTCCAGGGTACAGCCGTTTTATGGGTCTATTTGGAGGGGGAACGGACCTGGTCATTCCCTGGAGAAATATTGTGAAGATTGGTTCAGATGTGATTCTGGTGAAGATGGATGAAGTAAAGGAGAATACGTATGACGAGCGTGATCGGGAAGCTCGTCTGTATGATGAACAGCAGCATAACCGCACAGAACGTGTGGAACGCCTTGAGCGTTCGGAACGTAATCAGCGTCGAACGATATAAATGAGACAGAATGTGGTTCATTTGGTACACTGGAAGTGGTGAGGTGAGAAAATGGAACCCTTTGTATTGAATAAAGAATTACTTCAACGGACAGAGAATCCTAACTCAGATTTCGGTTCTGACCCGTTATTATTATATGTTGAGCCTTGGATACAGCAGTTTGAAAAGTTGACGGTCGGTTTTACGACAAGGCATGGTGGAGTCGGAAATGCTCCCTATGCTACGCTCAATTGTGCTTATCATGTGGGGGATGATCCTGTAGTTGTACTTAACAACCGCAGGCTTGTAACCGAGAAGCTTGGTTTCACAGCAGAAGCATGGACCTGTGGAGAGCAGGTACATGGCAAACATGTAGCTGTAATTACCGCTGAAGATCGAAGCAGAGGATTACTTGATCGTCAGTCTGCGTTACAGGATACAGATGGATTGGTCACGAATGTGCCTGGGGTGCTACTGACTTCTTTCTATGCAGACTGTGTTCCCCTTTATTTCTATGACCCTGTGCAGCAGGCTGTAGGTCTTGCTCATGCCGGCTGGAAAGGTACAGTCGCCGGTATTGCCGTATCCATGGTGGAGACGATGGAACGGGAGTATGGAAGCCGTAGACAGGATATCCGGGCTACCATCGGTCCGTCCATTGGGGATTGCTGTTATGAAGTGGATGAGGCGGTTATGCAGCACGTGCGGGTTTGGTTTGATGATTCCCCGGTTAATGATAAATACGAGGATTCTGCTTCGAACCAGGCATATCGACCCGTGAATAACGGTAAAACGATGTTAAACTTGAAAGAATGTAATCGACACATTATGATGAAAGCAGGAATAATGCCGGATCATATCGAATGTACAACATGGTGTACAAGTTGTCATCCCGAACTATTTTTCTCCTACCGGAAGGAAAATGGGGTTACAGGGCGGATGGCGAGCTGGATTGGGCTGGAAGAGAGGTGACCCTCTGTGTCATTGGAGGAGCGTATACAACAGGTAAATCAGAAGATCGAGGATGCATGTCGGCGCAGTAACCGTGATCGTGATGATGTGAATGTGATTGCGGTCACGAAGTACGTCTCATTGGAAACAACGGGATCGGTGCTGGATCATGGTCTTGAGCATATTGGAGAAAACCGGTGGCAGGATGCACAGGCCAAATGGGAAGCATTTGGTCAACAGGGTACTTGGCACTTTATCGGTCATTTGCAGACGAACAAGGTGAAAGATGTGATTGGCAAGTTTCGTTACATACATTCACTGGATCGTTTGTCATTGGCGAAGGAGTTGGATAAGAAGGCAGCTTCACTTGGCATACAAGTGGAAACGTTTTTGCAGGTGAATATTTCGGGTGAAGAGAGCAAGTATGGCTTACAGCCTGAACAGGCAAGTTCATTTTTGCGTGATATTCGTTCGTTCAATAATCTCAAGGTCGTCGGCCTGATGACCATGGCACCTCATGAGGAAAATCCGGAGCTGACGCGTCCCGTATTTCGTGGATTGCGTGAGCTGAGAGATCAACTGAATGGACAAGCCCTTACAGCAGAACCATTGACTGAACTGTCGATGGGGATGTCCAATGATTTTGAAGTGGCCATTGAAGAAGGGGCAACCTGGGTACGGCTAGGATCGATTCTCGTAGGAAAAGAGGAGGGTTCACGATGGGCGTAATGAATAAATTTATGAATTTCCTCGGACTTCAGGAAGAGGAAGAGATTGTGGAACGTGAACGGATGGCTGCGCAGGAGGAAAATGAACCTGAACAGCAGGAAGCTGAAACCTCTAGTCTCGATAAACGTAGAAACCAAAGGGGGAATAATGTGGTGAGCATTCATTCCCAGAAAAATGTTAAAGTTGTCCTGTATGAACCGCGTTCTTATGACGAGGCTCAGGAGATTGCCGACCATCTGCGTTCGCATCGTACCGTTGTGGTGAACTTGCAACGAATACGTCAGGACCAAGCGCTGCGCGTTATTGATTTTTTGAGTGGCACGGTATACGCATTGGGTGGCGGTATTTCCAAAATCGGCGGAAACATTTTTCTCTGTACGCCAGATACGGTTGAAATTCAGGGCTCAATTACGGAAATACTGGCTGACAGCGAGCAAGATTATAACAGAATGAGGTGAGCCACTTTTGTATCAGATTGAAAGCGTGTTGTACACGTTATACCAGATTTACTTTTACATGGTCATTGTCTACATATTGATGTCTTGGCTTCCCAATGCGCGGGAAAGCTTCATCGGTGAATGGCTAGGCAAATTTGTGGAGCCATATCTAAGACCTTTCCGTCGATTTATCCCGCCTTTGTTCGGTGTGCTGGATATTTCCCCGATTGTGGCGCTGATTGTTCTGCAACTCGCGCTTAACGGGCTGATCTCTATACTGCGGTATTTTGTATATTAGGGTAGGGTGAACATAGATGAGCGGTGAAATTTACGAACATTTTAGCCATGATGAGCGGGATTTTGTAGATAAGGCTTCGGATTGGGTTGAGCGGGCAGGTAAGTATCATGACATGAAGCTAACTGACTTTCTTGACCCAAGACAGGTTTTTATTTTACAAACTCTTGCCAATCGTCGTAATGACGTTCAGATTCGTCTGGATGGTGGTTACGAGGCTGCTGAGCGCAAGCGTGCGCTGGTTGCACCTGATTATATGTATCTGGATGATGAGGATATGGGAATGCAGGTGCTCAGTATCACGTCTGATGATCAGAAAATCTCGGAGCTGGAGCATGGGGACTATATGGGTTCCCTGCTCGGGCTTGGGATGAAACGTGGAAAGATCGGGGATATCCAAGTGCTGGAGGACGGTTGCCATACAGTGGTGGCGGCGGAGACCGGCGCTTTTTTATCGCTTCAACTGAATCAGGTACATCGGTTACATGTGTTCACAGAGTTACTTCCTTTGGATCAGATGCGATGGTCAGAGAGTAAACTGGAGACGATGGACATTACGGTTGCTTCGCTTCGTTTGGATGGAATCTGCGCAGATGTGTATCGGCTTAGTCGCAGTAAAGTGCTGGTGCCGATCAAAGCTGGTCGTTGCCGTGTGAACTGGAAAGTTGAGGAAGATCCCTCCAAATCGCTAAAAGCGGGTGATGTCGTATCCATTCAGGGATTTGGCCGTTTCAAGGTTATGGAACAGGACGGGATGACCAAAAAAGGACGTTGCCGAGTGAAAATCGGCAAATTTGCCTGAGTCTGGTTGCAGGAAAATCCGCTTTCTTGTCGAAATGTTTATCATAAAGGTGTAGAAAATACGCGGTGTATCCGATATACATTAAGTCAAAGCTTTATATGAACGTTGGAGGATGTAATTCTGATCCTGCATTCCGTATACGTTGCCAAGGTTAGGCATCAACGATACGGCCCCTTGGGTGGTACCCATATGCTGCAACCTTCTCTGAACGGGAAGGAACTTTAACAGGAGGTGGACAGCATGCCATTAACGCCGCTGGACATACACAACAAGGAATTTTCCCGACGTTTGCGCGGGTATGACGAGGATGAAGTCAATGAATTCCTGGATCAAGTCATCAAAGATTACGAAGGCGTCATTCGCGAGAACAAAGAGCTGAGCAATCAGTTGCTGTCCGTTCAGGAAAAGCTGGATCATTTTGCCACGATTGAAGAGACGCTTAGCAAAACGATCATCATTGCGCAGGAAGCTGCTGATGATGTGAAGAACAATGCGAAGAAGGAAGCGCAGTTGATCGTGAAGGAAGCAGAGAAAAATGCAGACCGGATCGTGAACGAATCGTTGGGCAAATCACGCAAAATTGCTTTGGAAGTGGAAGAACTGAAAAAGCAGGCATCGATTTATCGTGCCCGTTTCCGCACGCTTGTTGAAGCGCAGCTTGAACTGTTGACTCAGGATGGTTGGGAAGTGCTGGAGAGCCGGGAGCAGGAAGTGCGCGACCGTGAGCGGGAGATGAAAGAAATTTATTAGTCTGTCGCCTGGTTGACTTTTGTCTGCAAAGAGGCTATAACTATATTCATAATGAATAGTGATTCCATGACGGGTTCAGTACGTTATGATCTCATCCCTCAGAGAGTTGGTGGTTGGTGCAAACCAATGGATGAGTTATAGCCGAATATCTCCCCGGAGAAGTGACGCTGAAGCGGTGATCGTGATTGCCGTGTGTAAGCCGAACCGTAAGCCGTACGTTATAACGGCACCCTGCGGTAGTATAGCGGGGCATAAGCGCTGTTGATGACAGAGCATACCCAGGCTTGCCTGGATGTGGTTTGTGATGAACAGAATTAGGGTGGTAACGCGAGTATAGCCTCGTCCCTTTCCAGGGACGGGGTTTTTTTGTGTCCAAAAAAGGCGAACGTCCATGAGGCCCGAAGGGACCTCAAGGAGAGAGCCCCCGCCGGGAGAGCGAAGCGCTCGGCAACACGGGTTTCGCCAAGGCGAACGTGCATGAGGCCCGCAGGGTCCTCAAGGAGAGAGCCACCCGCCGGGAGAGCGAAGCGCCCGGCACAAGGGTTTCGCCAAGGCGAACGTGCATGAGGCCCGAAGGGACCTCAAGGAGAGAGCCACCCGCCGGGAGAGCGAAGCGCCCGGCACAAGGGTTTCGCCAAGGCGAACGTGCATGAGGCCCGAAGGGACCTCAAGGAGAGAGCCACCCGCCGGGAGAGCGAAGCGCCCGGCACAAGGGTTTCGCCAAGGCGAACGTGCATGAGGCCCGAAGGGACCTCAAGGAGAGAGCCACCCGCCGGGAGAGCGAAGCGCTCGGCAACACCCGCGTCGCGGTAAGGCCATGCGGCGTTCACGCAGGGAACAGCCGCAAAATGGCCGCCACTACGCACATCCAGCCCTCGCCCATAAGCGCCACGGTCCCCCAACGACAACCCATCCCGGGTGTCCAGAGGGCGGAGCGCCTATGGGGTCCCCCTTGGCAAGGGGGATTTAGGGGGATTGAAACGCTTTTTGTGGACGGTCCACAATCTAACCAAAGAAAGGGAAGATAATCATCATGCAACGAGTTGACGTCAAAGAGAAGGCACGCGCCAGAGAATTACGCGTGTTAGATAAATGGAAAACGGAGAATACATTCAAACGATCCATTGAAAACCGGGAGGGCAAGCCAAACTTCGTATTTTATGAAGGGCCGCCTACAGCAAACGGTAAACCGCATATCGGTCACGTACTGGGACGCGTAATCAAGGATTTCGTTGGACGGTATAACACGATGAAGGGGTACCGCGTCGTTCGTAAAGCGGGCTGGGACACACATGGTCTGCCTGTAGAGCTGGGTGTACAGAAAAAGCTTGGCATCTCCCACAAGTGGGAAATCGAAGATTACGGCGTGGAGAAATTCATTAACGAATGTAAAGCGAGCGTATTCGAGTACGAGCAACAATGGCGTGATCTGACGGAAGGTATCGGATATTGGACGGATATGGATAACCCATACATCACCCTTGATAACAACTACATCGAGAGCGTATGGAACATCCTGGCGACGATCCACGAGAAAGGACTGCTGTATCGTGGTCACCGTGTGAGCCCGTATTGTCCTTCTTGTCAGACGACACTCAGTTCCCATGAAGTTGCACAAGGGTACAAAGACGTCAAAGACCTAAGCGCTACAGCGAAATTCAAACTGAATGACAGCGGAGAATTCGTACTTGCTTGGACGACGACGCCTTGGACACTGCCTTCACACGTCGCACTTGCCGTGAATCCGGATATGGATTACTCCCGTGTTCGTCAAGGTGATGAAGTGTACATCATGGCAACCAATCTGGTTGAGAAAGTGATGAAAGACACCAAGGGTGAGTATGAGATCATTGGAGCACTGAAAGGTGCTGATCTGGTTGGCAAAACGTATGATCCTCCGTTCAACTACGTACAGGCTGAGAAAGCCAACATCATCTTGGGCGCAGGCTTTGTAACGGATGCAAGTGGTACGGGTATCGTACACATGGCTCCTGCCCATGGTGAAGATGATTACCGTGTATGCCGTGAGAATGGGATCAGCTTTGTGAACATGGTGGACCTGGAAGGTAAGTTTGTCGCTGAGGTTACTGACTTTGCCGGACGTTTCGTGAAGGATTGTGATATTGATATCGTGAGATATCTGTCCGAGAATGGACGTTTGTTCAGCAAAGAAAAATATGAGCACAGCTATCCGTTCTGCTGGCGTTGTGATACACCGCTTCTGTACTATGCAATGGACAGCTGGTTTATCCAAACGACAGCCATCAAGGACCAACTGATTGCTAACAATAGTGAAGTGGATTGGTACCCGGGTCATGTTCGTGAAGGTCGCTTCGGGAAGTTCCTTGAGGATCTGGTGGATTGGAACATCAGCCGTGATCGTTATTGGGGAACACCGCTGAACATCTGGGTGTGCGAGGAGACTGGGGAACAATTTGCTCCACACAGCATTGCAGAATTGCGTGCACGTGCGGTAGGCGACGTGCCTGAGAATCTTGAATTGCATAAACCTTATGTGGATGACGTTAAAGTCATGAGCTCTTGTGGCAAATATGAAATGAAACGTACACCGGAAGTGATCGATGTCTGGTTCGACAGCGGCTCCATGCCGTTTGCCCAGCAGCACTATCCGTTTGAAAATAAAGAAGTATTCGAACAGCAGTATCCTGCTGATATGATCTGTGAGGGGATTGACCAGACACGTGGCTGGTTCTACAGCTTGCTGGCAGTTTCCACCCTTTTGACAGGCAAAGCGCCTTACAAAGCGGTTATGGCTACAGGACACGTTCTCGATGAGAACGGACAGAAAATGTCCAAATCCAAAGGTAACGTTATCGATCCTTGGGAAGTGATTGAAGAATACGGTACAGATGCATTCCGCTGGGCTTTGTTGTCTGACAGCGCACCGTGGAATAGCAAACGTTTCTCCAAAGGCATTGTAGGCGAAGCCAAATCCAAAATGGTGGATACGCTCGTTAACACCCATGCATTCCTGACGCTTTATGCGACCATTGATGGATTTGATCCACAGGAGCACCCGTTCCAACTGTCCGCCCACAAGCTGGATCGCTGGATTCTGTCGAGACTGAACAGCCTGATCCTGGTTGTAGAAAAAGCGCTGTTGGTTAACGACTATTTGAACTCTTCCAAAGCGATTGAAGCATTTGTTGATGAGTTGAGTAACTGGTATATCCGTCGTTCCCGTGACCGGTTCTGGGGAAGTGGCCTGACAGAGGATAAATTGGATGCTTACCGTACATTGACTGAGGTGTTGGTGACTACTGCGAAACTGGTTGCTCCGTTTACACCGATGCTTGCAGAAGATATCTATCTGAACCTTGCAACAGGTGAGAGTGTGCACATGGAAGACTATCCGGTAGCTAATGAATCGCTAATTGATGCAGGGCTGGAACAGGATATGGAGACAGCTCGCCGTGTGGTTGAACTTGCCCGTAACGTTCGTAACGAAACAGGCATCAAGACACGTCAGCCGCTGTCCGAATTGATCGTTTCCTTGGATAAAGGCTTTGACCTGGCAAGTTACGAAGAGATCATCAAGGAAGAGATCAATGTAAAAGGAATCCGTACGGAGCATAACGATGCGGAATTCGTTGACTTTACATTGAAGCTGAACCTGAAAGTTGCAGGTAAGAAATACGGTAAAAACGTAGGATTCTTGCAAAACTTCTTCAAGGGAATGTCGGCTGATGAGACGCGTAAAGTGGTTTCGGAGGGTGTGCTGAACATCGTTTCTCCGGAAGGCGAAGAGCTGCAAGTGACGAGCGAAGAATTATTGGTTGATAAACAGGCCAAATCAGGCTTTGCTTCAGCATCAGGTTACGGTCTGACGGTGGCGCTCAATACCGAAATCACGTCAGCATTGGAACAGGAAGGTTGGGTCCGTGAAGTGGTTCGTGCTGTGCAGGATACCCGGAAACGACTGGACTTGCCGATTGAGAAAAGAGTACGTTTGACGCTGGATGTGGATGCATCCCTTCAGGAAGCTATTCAGGCGTTTGATGATGTGTTGCGTGAGAATGTTCTCGTAACCGAAGTTACATTTGGCTCGAATGAGTCCATGGAACGTGTTGAAGCCGGAGGCAAATCGATCGGTATTTACATCGAAGCGTAATTCGGAGCATGTCTCATTCAACAGGGATAGAATATAGAGTATAAACCAACGAGCCGCAGTGGCAGGGACATATTCCCTGTATCTGGGCTCGTTTGTTTTTTAGGCAATAAGGCAATGATTCTATAGTGCAGTCAATCTATATTGATCAAAGGAACTGACCAAAACATGAGCGAACATGACAAGCAAACCGCATCCACTTCACAACAATCAACGTCAGATAATCTGAATTCGCATGACAAAATTGAAGAGTTACATAGCCTGACGAACCGTCTGGCGAATGAACTGGAACGTTCACGAATAGCGCAATACACAGAATTGCTGAACAGACCATGGAAATTGATCGGACTTAACCTGTTGTCTGGAGCCGCACGAGGTGTGGGGATCGCGATTGGGTTTACCTTTTTCGCAGCAACGATCATCTATGTTTTGCAGCTACTTGGGGCGCTCAATCTTCCCATTGTTGGAGATTACATCGCTGATATTGTGCGCATTGTGCAGCGTCAGCTTGATATGAACACCTACTAAGTGATTGAGACGAATAAAAGCAAATAATATCCAAGTGCAATTAATACGTGTCATCCGTCTCCATATCCGGTTCTAACAGACCATCGCCTTCACGGTTCTCCAGGTACTGGCGATATTGCCGATTACGCACGATGGAGACGTCATGACCGTAGATATCCGTTGCCACAAAGCTTTCGTACGCTTCAACGCAGCCTTCCACTTCATCTGTGGCTTCAATCGCCATAACATCATAGCTGTCGATATCACGTCCTTCAGCCATGGCTGGTGAGTTCGATGTGCCCCAACTTTCAACAATCTGCCAAGTATCTTCACCATCGAAGCCATTTTGATCATCACGCTCGTCCAGACTGGTTCGACCAAATGCAGGGGCAAGGAACTCTTCCTCTACAGGACGGTTCTCAGAGACAACGGTTTCCGGTTGATGTTTTTTGCAGTATTTGGTGTAGGGAACAGCTTCCATGCGTTCATAAGGGATGGGTTGCTGGCAGACCGCACATGTACCGTAATGTCCTTCTTCGATGGAGTGCAGTGCAGAATCAATTCGTTCCAATTGGAATTCATCATGTTCAAGCAGGGAAATATCTTTCTCACGTTCATACACCTCCGTAGCTATGTCGCCAGGATGGTTATCAATCGGTGATAGTTCACCTGTCTGTAGTTTGAGGGAGTCTCCAAGGCCATAATGTTCGTTCTCCGACAGTCTATGTTCAATATCGCGCTTATCGCTTATCAGTTGGGAACGTAAAAATTGCAGTTGTTTAGCAGTGAAATGTGACATGGTTTTCCCCTTTCTGCTTTCGTCTGGAATCCGGATTTTAACTCTATTGTAGGATGTGCCATTAAGGGCAAGATTACAGAAGGGAAATGTTATCGTTTTTGCCATGAGGATTGCGATGTAGCGCGTCGTGGACGATTTCCAAACAGCTGTGCTACAATAAACAAGTCTGGCGTAAGCCTGGTATCGTTTGGAAAAGACAAGAACGGAGTGACAAACAAACGTGGTGTATTATATCCTCGCTTTTATCGTATTTCTATTGGATCAGGGAACCAAGTTCCTGATTGCAACCCGGATGGAACTCAGAGAAGAAATTCCGGTCATCGGCAATTTCTTTGTCATCACATCACATCGTAACTCAGGTGCAGCTTTTGGCATTCTGCAAGACCAGCGTTGGTTCTTTATTGTGGTTACGGTGATTGTGGTCGTTGCCTTGATTTGGTATTTGCAAAAAGTAAAAGATACCCCGCACAAATTGTTGCCTGTGGCGCTTAGCTTAGTGCTCGGTGGAGCAATTGGCAACTTCCTTGACCGGGCATTGACCGGAGAAGTTGTAGATTTTGTACAGCTTAATTTTGGAAGTTACACGTTCCCCATTTTCAACATCGCCGACTCGGCAATCTGCATCGGTGTAGCGTTGATCATTGTGGAGACGTTGCTTGAAGGACGGCGCGAAAAAGCAGCCGCGAAGATTGAAGGGAATGAACATCATGAGTAATCCTAATGAGGAACAGATTAACGATGAAGAACTAATGAATGGCAATGAGCGTATGGAATGGACCGTTGCCGCTGAACATAAGAAAGAACGAATTGACAAATATATTACGGAAGCTGTGGATAATGTCTCGCGCTCCCAAGTTCAATTGTGGATCGGAGACGGGATGGTTACGGTAAATGGTGCTGTAGTCAAAGCCAATGCCAAGTTATCCGAAGGTGATCTGATTGAACTCCAGATTCCTGAACCGGCTGCTGTTGAGATCATTGCCGAAGATATTCCACTGGAAGTGGTATATGAAGACAGCGACCTGATCGTAATTAACAAACAGCGTGGTCTTGTGGTGCATCCAGCACCAGGACATACGTCTGGCACACTCGTCAATGCACTCATGCACCACTGTAAAGACCTTTCCGGTATCAATGGAGAGTTGCGCCCGGGTATTGTGCATCGTATTGATAAGGATACATCCGGTCTGATCATGGCTGCCAAGAACGATCGTGCTCATGCATCACTGGCTGCTCAGTTGAAGGAACATACGGTGAACAGACGGTATATTGCGCTCGTTCATGGTCATCTTAATCATGATCAAGGCACCATTGATGCACCGATTGGACGCGATACCAATGACCGCAAAATGTATACGGTCACAGAACGTAACAGTAAACATGCCGTTACGCATTTTACCGTTACAGAGCGGATTAATGATTACACCTTGCTGGAATTGAAACTGGAGACAGGACGTACTCACCAGATTCGGGTTCACATGAAATTTATTGGTCACCCGCTTGTAGGAGATCCAACTTATGGACGGAATAAAGGCATCAAAATGCAAGGACAGGCTCTTCATGCGGCTATTCTTGGATTTGTGCATCCAACAACGGGAGAATACCTTGAATTTTCAGCTCCGATTCCGCAAGATATGGAAGACGTGCTTGCCTCGCTACGCAGTCGTTAACAGTTCCAAGAAAGTACAAATGTTCGGATACTTTGTCCATGGCTTTGATCACGCAAATGCTTCATATTAAAGTGTAGAAATTTGCGTCAAATGAGGAGATGAACAACGTTATGAGTATCGATAAATATCAAGAAACTTACATTCAGACTAATTTTGCCGACCGTATCGGTGGCTCCAACTATGGTAAAGACACGAACATTTATAAATTCGAGAAAATCAAACGTGCCAAAGCTTCGGCCAAAAAAGATTTTCCCGATGTGGAACTGATCGACCTTGGTGTAGGTGAACCGGACGAAATGGCGGATGCAGGCATTGTGGCTGCACTCGCAGAAGAAGCTTCCAGACCTGAGAACCGTGGTTATGCCGACAATGGTATTCCTGAATTCAAGGCTGCTGCTGCTGCTTACCTGAAAAACGTATTCAACGTAGAAGGTATCGATGCAGATACTGAAATCGTACACTCCATTGGTTCAAAACCGGCTTTGGCGATGATGCCTTCATGCTTCATCAATCCGGGTGATGTGACCATCATGACCGTTCCAGGTTATCCTGTTATGGGCACACATACAAAGTATCTGGGTGGAGAAGTGTTCAACATTCAGTTGACGAAAGAGAACAACTTCCTGCCTGATCTGACGGCTATTCCGGAAGACATCGCAAAACGTGCGAAGTTGCTCTACCTGAACTACCCGAACAACCCTACAGGCGCAAGCGCGACAGTGGAATTCTTCACTGAAGTCGTTGAGTGGGCTAAGAAATACAATGTTGTGGTTGTACATGATGCTCCATACGCAGCATTGACGTACGATGGCAAAAAACCGTTCAGCTTCCTGTCGGTACCTGGTGCGAAGGATGTCGGCGTAGAGCTGCACTCACTGTCCAAGTCCTACAACATGACGGGTTGGAGAATCGGATTCGTAGCGGGTAACCCGCTTGTAGTCAAAGCATTCAGCGATGTGAAGGACAACAATGACTCCGGTCAGTTCATCGCAATTCAAAAGGCTGCTGCTTATGGATTGAATCACCCTGAAATTACGGAAAAAATTGCAGAGAAATATTCCCGTCGTCACGATATGCTCGTTGCTGCATTGAACGAACTGGGCTTCCAGGCTGAAAAACCTAAAGGTTCATTCTTCCTGTATGTTGAAGCACCAAAAGGTGTGGTTGGCGGACGTCGCTTCGAATCAGGCGAAGATTTCTCCCAATTCCTGATCCGTGAGAAACTGATCTCGTCTGTACCTTGGGATGATGCGGGTAACTTTGTTCGTTTCTCCGTTACCTTTGAAGCGAAGGGTGAAGAGGAAGAGAAACGCGTTATTGCTGAGATCAAGCGTCGTCTGAGCGACGTACAATTTGAATTTTAATTGTTGTACTATAGATTAAACCTGTGAAAACGAAGAGACCGGTAACGGTCTCTTTTTTTATGCCCATATTTGTTTTTTTTCATTTACTCCCTTTACAAAATTATACAAGCAACATATGATTAGATCTTTACGTTATTTGTTATATACAGAAGTTGCTTTTGAAGGGAGTTATTACAATTGTTATCATCACGAACGAGTACGGTGTCCTCACCGGCTAAAGGAACAGGCAGTGCAGTGTCAGGATTATTCAGATTGTTAAGACCCAAACAGTGGACCAAAAATCTCTTGTTATTTGCTGCTTTATTATTCTCCTTTGAGGAGATTCGGACCGAAACCATTCTAGCGACATTATTTGGTTTTATTCTATTTAGCCTCGTTGCAGGCTGTGTTTATATTTTAAATGACTATGTAGACCGGGACAGAGATCGGCAACATCCGGTGAAAAAGTTTCGTCCCATTGCTTCAGGGCAGGTGAATCCGTCTCATGCTTTATTGTTCGGTATCATTCTGTTGACCCTTTCCGTAGGAACGGCTTTTGTGATGAACCCGCTATTTGGCGTATTGTGTGTCGTCTACTTCCTGTTGAATGTCTCGTATTCATTTGTACTGAAACATCTCGTTATCCTGGATATGATGACCATTGCAGCGGGTTTCGTACTTCGTGCGATTGCAGGCGGTGTGCTGATTCATGTGCCGTTCACGCCGTGGTTTTTGATCTGTACGATGTTGTTGTCGTTGTTTCTGGCCATTGGCAAACGCAGAAATGAACTTACGTTGCTCGAGGGAAACACGGGATCACACCGTAAGGTTTTGGATAACTACTCCATTACGTTGCTGGATCAATTCAATACGATTGTGACGACAGCTACGATTATCAGTTATTCCCTGTTCACATTCACATCAGATCGTACCATCCATCTGATGTGGACGATTCCATTGGTCATTTACGGCATGTTCCGTTACCTGTATCTGATCCACATGAAGAATCAGGGCGGCTCGCCAGATCGTGTGCTATTTGAGGACAAGCCCATATTAATTACGGTTATGTTGTATGTGATAAGTGTTGTTACAATCTTTGCTATCTTTGAATAAAAGGCTGAGGGGGATCAGGGTGAAAAGCACGAAAGTCGCGATTTTTGATATTGATAAAACGATTATACGCAGTGATTCCATGTTCCAATTTGTGCATTATGGTGTTCGGCGTTACCCTTGGCAGGTGTGGAGATTACCTGTCATTGCATTACATACGGTGTTATTTAAGGCGGGGTTCATGACGGTTGAACAAGTCAAACGATCCTACTTTCAAGAAATTGAGCGCATGTCTGAAAAAGATCTCGAACATTTCTTTGATACCCGCTTGCGTACGTCTATTTTTGCCGAGGCCAGTGTAGAGATGCAACATCGCAAGGAAGCAGGCTATCATGTCTTGCTCGTAACCGCATCACCACATGCCTATATGAAATACTTTAAAAACTTTCCTTGGGTGGATCATGTGATCGGGACTGAACTGGTCCGTCATGAGAATGGTTACACATGCAGAATTGATGGCAGCAATTGCAAAGGGGAAGAGAAGGTACGCCGAATTCAGGCTTACCTGAGTGAGAAGAACATGGTCATTGATTATGATCAGTCATGTTCCTACTCGGACTCCTTATCCGACCTTCCGGTCATGCAGCTGGTGAGTCAACGATACTTTATTAACAAGCGTGTTCGGGACATGGAGGCACTATCGTGGGGGAAATAAAGTCACGTCATACCGGTAAATGGTTGATGCTCGTCTCCGCTTTTCTGACAGCAACGGGTCAATTGTTCTGGAAATGGGGACTGACCGAGTGGATCTACCTGGGTGTTGGTTTTCTGTGTTATGGAGCAGGAGCAATTTTGATGATCAAAGCTTTTGCTCTGGAAAAACTCTCTGTTGCTTACCCTCTGATGTGTGCAAGCTATGTGTTTGCCTTAATCTATGGATATTTTTTGCTCGGGGAAGAAATTACGGTGCAGAAGCTGGCGGCAGTCGTGCTGCTTGGAATCGGGGTGACATTGACCAGTGTTGATCGATAGCTGGATGGTTGCCGTGTTAATCGTCATGACGATGTGCGGTGCATTGGGCGGGGCCGGATTGAAAGCTTATGCGACAAGTCGCAATCGCCTGCATGTGCTCACGGGTCTCGGATTCTATGGAACAGGTGCATTACTGAATATTGTATTGTTGAAGTTTCTCCCATTAACCGTAGTACTGCCTGCCAACGCATTAACATATGTCTGGACTCTGATCATCGCGCGGTTGGTATTTAAGGAGATGGTGGGCCCTTTACGCTGGATAGGCGTGGCATGTATTATGGGAGGTCTATGTTTATTGGTGTTATAAGTCGAACTAAAGATTATTTACACGGGAACTCAAATTATATAGTTTTTTTATAAAATTTATTGGATGTGAAATGAAAGTATGAAATTTTTGGACTACTTATTTTATAATCGCAGAGTCAACGGGACCGCCTTTTTCCTATTTGCGGGATTTGCTTTGTTCTATGGTTTAATGAACGGCTCGTATGTTCTGTACATTGAAAATAATGCAGATATGCTGGGGGTGTATACCCCGTTTAATACGACTCTGTTTCCGATCAATTTATTCAACTTTGATCCTTCAATGTATTACGGTGACAACAGTTCTTCCGTTATTCATCCGCTGATTTCCTTTCTGGCAGTCACCCTTGCGGCTGTAGCGAAGTTGCTGGGAGGCAACTGGTTCTTTCTTATCTTGCAATCGTTGATAAATGCGGGTTCGGTGGTGCTGGCGTATCTGTTCCTGAGTCAAAAAGAAGACAAGCCGACCATCACACCGCTGCTGTTCGCTTTATTGTTTGGTTTCAGTTCCTATCTCATGTATACCGCATTGATTCCAGACTCGTATCCGTATGTACAGTTCGTTATCCTGCTCTCTGTAGTTTACATGCAGTATACGCGTGAACGTCAGGACGTACGTTATGTACCCAATGCATTGCTTGCATCGATTAACTTTGGACTAACCTCGACGAATATCGTACCGTTTGCTGTAGCCACATTTTTCAATATGCATGCATGGCGCAATAAGGAGGGGTGGAAGAAGTTCATCGGAATCATGGCACTGGCGGTTCTGATTATTGCCGTATTTACCGGCATTCAATATGTTGCATTTGGAGGTCGGAGCTGGGTTAGCAACTGGCTGTTGGGCATTCAAAATGGTGGAACCAGCTATGCAACGCCATTCCAGTTTGCTATTCACTGGAAAGCATTGAACATGTTAACCATCAATCCGATGTTGACACCGAAGATGCATTTACTGGACCCGGGCATGGCAGCCTTTGTTACCGATCTATCCCGTTCCAATCCAATCTATGTGCAGATTACAGGTATCTTTATCTTACTGCTAGCACTCATAGGCTTTATTAAGGGCATTCGTGAACGTGAAGTGTGGACCCTTGTGCCATATATTCTGTTTGCCTTTTTGCTTCATGTCGTCGTGGGCTTCGGTCTAGCTGTGTTTCAATACGATATGTACCTGTATGCGGGACATTATTTGTTTGCATTCTTCCTGTTGGGTGGAGGGTTCGTCATAGGCCTTCGTCCGGGATTGGGGAAAAAAGTAGTTATAGGCTTGATCATGTTATGTATTATCATTACGGCAAGCAACAACATTTATCGCCATGTCGAAACATTAACAACAATCAAGCAATCTTATAATCAGTTGGAACAGGAACGCACAGTGAAATAATAAAAATGTATCGATTCATATAAGGAAACGAGATAAGGCCATTGGATGTAAAAAGTCCAATGGCCTTATCTCGTTTAGTATCAGCACACGAGTTAAGCAATAATTTTGGTCTTCTTGGCATTCTCGGCTGAACGTTTGGTGAGACTGCTGAGTGGTCGTTTCAAAGCAAGGGCAACGATGAGACTCAGCGCGATGAACATACATAACCACAGAATATCCTTAATGGCAGTAGACCACAAGATGCCTCCGACCGACTCACGCAACAGGCTGATCGCATATGTGAAGGGCATGAACGGATTCAATGCCTGGAAAAAGGGTGATGTCATGCTGATGGGGAACGTACCACCCGAGCTGGAAAACTGGAACACCATGAAAATGATCGCAATCCCTTTTCCGATATTTCCAAATACGGATAGCAGGGTGTACGTTATGGTGACAAATACGGCACTCACCAGCATGGCAAACAGGACAAACCACAGTTTATCTGCGACATAGGTACCCAGGATTAAGATATCTCCCAGGGTGACGCATACGGCCTGGAGCAATCCAATGGTCAGAAAAGTAGCAAGACGTCCGAGATACAACTCGTATCCCCGGAACTTGCCATCCGGATTCTCGGCTTCAGCACGAAGCAGGGAGATCAAAAGCGTTGAACCGACCCACAAGGACAACACACCATAAAATGGCGACATTGCAGATCCATAGTTCGGAATCGGGTAAAGTTGCTGTTCCTTGATTTGCACGGGACTCGAAAGGAAAGCACTCTCTTCCTCAATGTCGCCGCGTAGAAGCTTGGCAAGTTCGGCAAACTGGTTATTACCTTCGACTTCCCTGAGCTTGTCCGCAGCCTTGCTGATGGCGCTTTCCAATGCTGGCAGATCATCACGTACAAGCGCGGCAACGCGGTGTACTCCTTTTTCGACCTCCGGCAGCTGGTTCTGTACAAATTCGGATGCCTTGCCTATTTGTTTTTCGGCATTAGGCAGATCATGACGAACAAAATCAGCGGCTTCGTTCAGTTTGGTTCCCAGCTTGGGCAGATCGGTCCGAATTAATGAAGAGACAGTGTTTAGAGCTTGGATAAAACCTTCACTTTTGTTCGCGAGTGTCTCTGATATCTCATGGATCTTGGATTGTATTTCAGGCAGTTCGCTCTGGATTTTCGTTAACTCGGTCTGCCCAAACGTAATCCCTTCTTTGGCTGATGCAAGAATGTCGGCAATATCTGGAATGCGATTCTTTGCTCCTTGTAGAGTTTCTGCTGAAGTGGAGAGGATAGACCTGAGCTTATCTGCACCAGATGCAAGTGCAGGTGATATTTCACTTTCATAGGTGTTTAAAATATTGCCTATCCCGCTGCTAATGTCTTTGGAGAGCGTATTTAACTGCGCGATGACTTCTGCGGGCAGCGTTGTATTGCGACGCATGGCATCACTGATGATGTCAGCCAAGCGGATTTGCAACTGAAGTTTGTCTGATACGGTGTTCAGTTGTGTAATTTTATCAGCAAGCGGTTGGCTTGGAAGCAAGTTATTGATGTTGCCCAGTAGTTCTGCCATACTGTCGACGAGTTTTACCGCAATCCCTAAACGCGAAGCAATCCGGTCGAGATCTTCTGCTGTTGGCAGGTTATTGAGATCCGAATTTTGCAATTGTGCAAATACGTCTCCTGCAGCGTTAGTAATCTGTTGCACCAGCATTAGATTTTGTCGGATCGCAGGGCCAATGGCCTGAAACGCTTCTTCACTGGAATCCACAAATTGATTCAAGCCTTCGGCCAGCTCAATCCCGTTGCCAGCGATTTGTGATACTTTGTCCAGATCTTGCTCTGCGGCCGTTACGATAGACAGAGATTTGTCGGTTTTATCCAGCGCCGTTTGCATGACACTTGATACCTGACCAAAGTTTTCATCCACTTCTCGAATGCGTGCTACGGCTTTTTGTATATCCGGTATTCGCCCCTGAATAGCGAGTACTTCGGAAGCCGCATCATTAATTTGTGGCCAATACTCCTGCACCTTGAGCACATACTGTGCCGCTTCATTGATTTCAGGCAGTTTTTTTTCGATTTCAACGATCTTTTGAGCATCTTTTACAATCTCAGGCATAGCTCTTTCTACTTCCAGAACCTTTTGACCAGCGGATTGTATAGCCGGAAGATTTTTCTCCAGCATGAAAATGCCATTCTCCATCTTGCGTAATGTTGGAAGCTGGGTATTAATTTCAACCCCGGCTTCCTTCAGCTTGGTTAGAACGGCCTCACTAACAGCTTCAGTGAAATTCTCATTGATTTGCGTTGTTATGGCAGATACACCGGAGCCTGTGATTTTTGGAGCAATGGCATTCACCTTCTCATTGACGGTATAAATGACTTCTGGTCGCTCCAGCTTCCCATCAACGATGCCTGTAATTTTGGATGAAAAGTCCCCCGGAATGAGCAGGCTTGCATAATACTCTCCAGTTTGCACACCCCGATTAGCCTCAGCCTGGTCCACAAAAGTCCAGCCCAGCTTTTCGTTCTGTTTGAGGCTCGATACCAATTCATCTCCGATATTAACGTTGGTTCCTTCAACAGTCGCACCCTTGTCCTCAGTTGTCACCGCAATTTTGATTCCTTGGGTATTACTGTACGGGTCCCAGACTGATTTCACATTGACCCAGTCATATACCCCGGGTAGGAAAATAATAGCCACAATTAGAAATATACCTGTGGGAACCTTCAGAATATGCAACCAGTCTGTTTTGTAAACGTGCCAAATGTGACGCATGACTTCCTCCTAAATGTTAATAAATGTAGGGCTTATCTTATTTCTATGACTCATATTTGTGAATCGTATGTATATCGGCTTTATTTAAGCATCTATGAATGGGCATGTTTATAAACTGTACCCATTTCACTTGGAGCTAATGCAGAGCCTTCATATATTCCGTAAGATGAAACGCACCGTTTGTTCTAAAAAGAAGGGATATATCTCAACATTGAATATAGTTAGAGGGGGATTTTGGCTATATCGGATTTCTCATTTTCCTATGGATAAATATACAGAAATGTTGTATAATTATGAATAACCAATGAGATGTAATGTGCATGGATGTTTTTCGGCCTAACTGCTGATTCTAAGAAGAACGTAGCAGAGGATTTTCACCTGCGAATGGTGAGGTGTTGACAGGGGGTTGTCTTTCTGTCATAATTCATGAAGACAAACGGACATATTGATTACAGAACCCTGTGAGGTCCTGCAATATGAACGACATGAATAGCACCTTTAAATCAGTCCCGTGAGACTGGCAAGGTAACGTGAACGATACATCGTTTTTTGCTGCGGCAAATGAAGCGATGCATCCCCGAGAGTAAACTTTCTTCAGAGCGGTCTGAAGTTCGGAGACTCCTTGCCAATAAACACGGCAAGGAGTCTTTTTTGTTCTCCTCGTCACGGGGCCATGATCTGGAGGGAAATCCTGAGGAGGCTGAACGCATGAGCACAGAGACACATGTCATTATGGATGAGACGGCGATCCGCCGCGCATTAACACGGATTGCCCATGAGATATTGGAGAAAAACAAAGGAATCGACGATTGTGTGTTGGTCGGTATCCGTACACGCGGGGTCTACCTGGCAGAACGGATCGCGGCCAAGATTGAAGAAATCGAAGGCGCCAAAGTACCCTGGGGAGAGCTGGATGTGACTCCTTACCGCGATGACCGCTTGGATGAAAATAAAGCGAATCGCAAGGAAATGTTGATTATGACACCTGAATCACTTTCGATCCATAACAAAAAAGTGATTTTGTTCGATGATGTGCTCTATACCGGACGTACGATTCGCGCAGCGATGGATGCCCTGATGGATTGTGGAAGACCGCAGAACATTCAGCTGGCTGTACTCGCAGACCGCGGCCACCGGGAACTTCCGATTCGACCTGATTTTATCGGCAAGAATGTGCCGACTTCCAAATCAGAGGAGATCGAGGTTGCACTCATGGAAACGGACGGACAGGACGAAGTCAAAATCACTCAGAACCGGGGGGAGCAAGCATGATGATTACACAACCAGCATTGAGAGACCGGAGCTTGCTTGGATTGAAGGAACTTAGTCGTGGAGAGATCGAGTCGATTCTGAACAGAGCAGCTCACTGGGAAGCGCAGAAAGAGAAACTGGTTCCTGTACTGGAATCGCGCTTCGTTGCGAACATGTTCTTCGAGAACAGCACACGTACCCGTTTCTCCTTCGAAATGGCAGAGAAACGCCTGGGCGCACAAGTGCTGAACTTTACGGCAGCCGCATCCAGTGTGGAAAAAGGAGAGTCCATCTACGATACGGTACGCACACTTGAGTCGATGGGCATTGATGCAGGCGTGATTCGGTTAAAACCGGCAGGTGTTCTGCAACAACTGGCTCAGAAAGTGAGTGTTCCGCTCGTGAACGCCGGAGACGGCAACAATGAGCATCCTACACAAGCACTGCTGGACCTCTACACGATGAGGAAAGCATTTGGCGAACTGAAGGGCTTGCGTGTCTCCATCATAGGTGACATTCTGCATAGCCGTGTAGCGCGCTCCAACCTGTGGGCACTGCAAAAGTTTGGCGCAGATGTACGCTTCTGTGCACCACAAACGATGCAGGCACCGGAACTCGCAGAGCATGCTCCTTATGTCGGTCTTGAAGAAGCGCTGGATGCAGATGTAGTCATGATGCTCCGTGTTCAACTGGAACGTCATCAACATGGCTTAATTACTTCAGCTGAGGATTATCGCGAACACTACGGATTGACGGAAGAACGGGCATCACGCCTAAAACCAAGCACCATTATCATGCACCCTGCTCCTGTGAATCGCAACGTCGAGGTAGATGACGCGGTTGTGGAGAGTGAAGCTTCACGGATCTTCCCGCAGATGGCAAACGGCGTTCCAATCCGCATGGCGGTTATGGAACGTGCGATGAAACTGTAACAGGGTCTGGCTGTGGGTCATAGGCTGACGGTACGGTAGTTCTTATAGAGCAATAAGAGAGTACACGATAAATAAAATCATCCGGCTTGCCTGGTAAGCTGGACAGAACCGAAGCGGAGGGCAATTATGCTACAGATTATAAAGAATGCGAACGTCTTGAACCAAAAAGGGGAACTTGAACGGAAAACCATCATTATAGATGAAGGTAAAATTAAAAAGATCGCTGGTCTGGAAGACCAAGCCGTACTGGATGCCGAAAAGTCAGCCCATAGTGTGACTGACGCATCAGGCAAACTGGTCATTCCGGGATTGATCGATATGCACGTGCATCTGCGTGAACCTGGATTCGAACACAAAGAGACGATCGAGACAGGTGCCCGTTCAGCAGCACAAGGCGGTTTTACAACGATCGCTTGCATGCCGAACACAAGACCAGTAACAGACACAGCGGAAGTTGTGAAACTGGTATTGGATAAAGCCAAAGAAGCTGATCTGGTTAAAGTGCTACCTTATGCAGCCATTACGAAAAACGAACTGGGTCGTGAACTTACCGATTTTGCGGCACTAAAAGAAGCAGGGGCTATTGGATTCACGGATGACGGTGTAGGCGTACAAAACGCTCAAATGATGAAAGATGCCATGAGCCTCGCGGCAAGCATGGATATGCCCGTGATCGCACACTGTGAAGATGACTCACTGGTTGTCGGTGGATATGTGACGGAAGGCGAGTTTTCGAAGCGTCACGGTATCAAAGGGATTCCTAATGAATCCGAGGCTATCCACGTTGGCCGTGATATCCTGCTGGCAGAAGCAACGGGAGTTCATTACCATGTCTGCCACGTAAGTACAGAGCAGTCGGTTCGTCTGATCCGTCTGGCGAAGTCCATCGGCATTAAAGTAACTGCTGAGGTGTGTCCGCACCATCTGGTGTTGTCGGATGAAGATATCCCGGGCATGGACGCCAACTGGAAAATGAACCCACCGCTACGTTCACCCCGTGATGTGCAAGCTTGTATCGAAGGTTTGCTGGACGGTACGCTGGACATGATCGTAACCGATCACGCGCCACACAGTGAAGAAGAGAAAGCCAAAGGCATGGAATTGGCACCATTCGGAATCGTTGGATTCGAAACAGCCTTCCCGCTGCTATACACCAAGTTTGTGGAAACAGGACTGTGGAGCTTGGACTTCTTGGTGAAACGCATGACTGCTGATCCGGCACGTGTATTCCGACTGGATACAGGTAAACTGGAAGAGGGAGCACCAGCGGATATCACGATGATTGACCTGAACGAGGAAAAAGCAGTTGATCCTGCAACGTTCGCAACCAAAGGAAGAAACACACCATTCACAGGCTGGAAGCTGAAAGGCTGGGCCGTACAAACATGGGTGGATGGCAAAAGCGTGTGGAGTAACACGGTACAACAGTAAAACGGTAATTTAGTAAATTAATTAGTAAATCAGTTAAACCCTATATCTTCAACTTTTAAACAACAAGTATTTATAACTCTAAATCTACAAATTTTACACCAGTAACATCTTTTCAACTAACTCGAGGCAGATCATTGCCGAGAGTCAAATATACGAAACAAAGCAAAGTTGAATGTCATGATTTTGAACATGGACACAACGTTACTGCGGAGTGGGCAGAAAGAACCCGAAGAAGCAAAGCGTTCGCCTTTATCACCGGATTACATCATATGAAAAATGATAAAAGTAATCCGGTGATAACAGCGATCAGAGGGTTTTCTGCCCACGAAGCCGCACCATACGTAACGTCCCCCATGTTCAACCCAAATGAGTTCAACGTTGATAAACACAGAGGAGTGAAATGGGATGCAGGCACAGGCAAGATTATTGTTGGAAGACGGCACACTGTTCACCGGAAAAGCATTTGGTGCTGAAGGTGAAACTACAGGTGAGGTCGTTTTTAATACGGGAATTACAGGCTATCAAGAGGTGCTTTCGGATCCTTCCTATTGCGGTCAAATCGTAACCATGACGTATCCGCTGATCGGAAACTACGGTATTACGCGTGATGACTTTGAGTCGATTCGTCCATACGTGCACGGTTTCGTGGTGCGTCGTCATGAGCCAACGCCAAGCAACTGGCGTGCGGAATATAGCGTAGACAATCTGCTCAAGGAATACGGTATCGTAGGAATCAGTGAAATTGATACACGCATGTTGACTCGCCGGATTCGTCACCACGGCACAATGAAGGGAATTCTCACAACAGGATCGAAGCCTGTGGAAGAACTGCTGGAGATGATGGGTGACACAACTATTGCCGAGCTACGTAACCAGGTGCCAATGACTTCTACGGAGCATGTCTATAACAGCCCAGGAACGGCTGAACGTATTGTGCTCGTGGATTATGGTGCTAAAACAGGAATCTTGCGCGAACTCAGCAAACGTAACTGTGACGTTGTTGTTGTTCCACACGATGTAACAGCAGACGAGATTCGTCGCCTGAACCCGGACGGCATTCAACTGTCCAACGGCCCTGGGGACCCGAAAGACGTACCTCACGCAGTTAAAATGATTAGTGAACTGCTTGGCGAATACCCGATCTTCGGCATCTGCCTGGGTCACCAATTGTTCGCACTTGCAGCAGGAGCAGACACCGAAAAACTCAAGTTTGGACATCGCGGAGGAAACCATCCGGTAAAAGAACTGGAGAGCGGACGTTGCTTCATTACATCCCAAAACCATGGTTTTACTGTAAACGAAGAGTCTGTGAAGAGCACGGATCTGGAAGTTACACATATCAACAATAACGATAAGACCATCGAAGGTCTGAAACATAAATCATTCCCGGCATTTTCGGTTCAATATCACCCAGAAGCAGCCCCGGGTCCTTATGACAACAGTTATCTGTTTGACCGCTTCATTGAGATGATTCGCGAGCACAAAATCACTAACCCGCAAAAGCCGCGTCAAGCCGTATTGGCAGCCGCAGTGAAAGGAGCACAATAACATGCCGATTAACAAAGACCTCAAAAAAATCCTGGTGATTGGTTCCGGTCCAATCGTCATCGGTCAAGCGGCCGAGTTCGACTATGCCGGTACACAAGCTTGCCAGGCTCTGAAAGAAGAAGGCGTGGAAGTTGTACTTATTAACAGCAACCCGGCGACCATTATGACGGATACAAACATGGCTGACAAAGTCTACATTGAGCCAATCACACTGGATTTTGTAACCCAAATCATTCGTCAGGAGCGTCCAGACGGCTTGTTGCCAACATTGGGTGGTCAGACAGGTCTGAACATGGCGGTAGAACTGGCACGTGCTGGTGTGTTGGAACGTGAAAATGTGAAATTGCTCGGAACGCAGCTGACATCCATCGAGAAAGCGGAAGATCGTGATCTGTTCCGTGACCTGATGCGTGAACTGGAACAGCCTGTACCTGAGAGTGTAATCGTGACGACACTTGAAGAATCACTTGAATTTGCAAATGAGATTGGTTATCCAATCATCGTACGTCCAGCCTATACGCTGGGCGGAACAGGCGGCGGAATCTGTGCGAACGAAGAAGAGCTGCGCGAGACTGTGGTAGCGGGAATTCGTTACAGCCCGATTGGGCAATGTCTGGTCGAGAAGAGCATTGCAGGCATGAAAGAAGTCGAGTATGAAGTTATGCGGGACAAAAACGATAACTGTATCGTTGTCTGCAACATGGAAAACTTTGACCCGGTAGGTGTTCATACAGGCGACAGTATTGTCGTAGCTCCAAGCCAAACTTTGTCGGACCGTGAATATCAAATGCTTCGTTCAGCTTCCCTGAAAATCATCCGTGCCCTGAATATTGAGGGTGGATGTAACGTACAGTTTGCACTGGACCCACACAGCTTCCAATACTATGTTATCGAAGTAAATCCACGCGTAAGCCGTTCGTCGGCTCTGGCTTCCAAAGCAACGGGTTATCCGATTGCGAAAATGGCTGCCAAAATTGCCATGGGTTACACGTTGGATGAAATCGTGAACCCGGTAACAGGCCAAACTTATGCTTGCTTCGAGCCAACACTGGATTACATCGTGAGCAAAATTCCTCGCTGGCCGTTCGACAAGTTCATCTCAGCGAACCGTAAACTGGGAACTCAGATGAAAGCAACAGGCGAAGTCATGGCGATTGGCCGGACATTCGAGGAGTCGATTCACAAAGCAGTACGTTCCTTGGAAATCGGCGTACACCGCCTCTACTTGAAGGATGCAGAAACGCTGGATGAAGCTACCCTGAACGAGCGTCTGATCAAAGCAGATGATGAGCGCATCTTCCTGATTGCTGAAGCATTCCGCAGAGGTTACACGTTGCAACAGTTGCAGGATCTGACTAAGATCGACTGGTGGTTCCTGGACAAAATCGAAGGTCTGATCGCATTTGAAGATCGCATTCGCGAAGAATCCGAATTGTCTTCCGACATTCTGTATCAAGCGAAACGCCTTGGATTCACAGACCGTGCTATTGCTGAACTGCGTGCGCAAGGTCAACCCGGAGGCACATTAACAACTGAAGCGGAAGTTAGAACTCGTCGGGAAGCAGAGAACCTGCGCCCAGTTTACAAAATGGTAGATACATGTGCAGCTGAGTTCGAAGCAACAACGCCATATTACTACTCGACTTACGAGACAGAAAATGAAGTTATCCCTTCAGACAAGAAAAAAGTTGTGGTGCTGGGTTCAGGACCAATCCGGATCGGTCAAGGGATCGAGTTCGACTACTCTACTGTACACGCAGTATGGGCATTGCAAAAAGCAGGATATGAAGCAGTCATTATCAATAATAACCCGGAGACGGTGTCTACGGACTTTAATACATCCGATCGCCTGTACTTTGAACCGCTCTTCTTCGAAGATGTCATGAACGTGATTGAACAGGAGAAACCAGTAGGGGTTATCGTACAGTTCGGTGGTCAAACCGCCATCAACCTGGCAGCACCACTGCGTAATGCAGGTGTAACCATTCTCGGAACGGATCTGGAAAGCATCGATGAGGCGGAGGATCGTAAGAAGTTCGAACGTCTGCTCTCCCGTTTGGAGATTGCACAGCCAAAAGGTAAAACGGTCATTTCCGTTGATGATGCGGTAGAAACAGCTCAAAGTCTGGGCTACCCGGTACTGGTTCGTCCTTCCTATGTACTCGGCGGTCGTGCGATGGAGATTGTGTACTCCGATGCTGAATTGCTGACATATATGGAACAGGCAGTTAAAATCAATCCGGAGCATCCGGTCCTGATCGACCGTTACATGATGGGTAAAGAAGTTGAGGTTGACGCCATCTGCGATGGTGAAACGGTATTGATTCCGGGAATCATGGAGCATATCGAGCGTGCAGGGGTTCACTCTGGTGACTCCATCGCGGTATATCCTCCTCAACATCTGTCCCAGGATATGAAAGAAAAAATTGTAGAGATTACAATTAAAATTGCGAAAGAACTGAAAACGGTCGGTCTGGTGAACATCCAGTTTGTTATCCATGATGGTCAAGTGTACATCATCGAGGTGAACCCGCGTTCATCCCGTACCGTGCCATTCTTGAGCAAAGTAACCAACATTCCAATGGCGAACCTGGCAACACAAGCCATTCTGGGTGTGAAATTGAAAGATCTTGGCTATGTCGACGGGCTGTGGCCTGAATCGGATCATGTATCGGTCAAAGTTCCGGTCTTCTCCTTCGCGAAGCTGCGTCGTGTTGAACCAACCCTCGGACCAGAGATGAAATCCACAGGTGAGGTTATGGGTCGTGACCCGAATTACGCTAAAGCGTTGTTCAAAGGTCTCATCGGCGCGGGAATGAAAATTCCGGCAACCGGAGCGATTGTCGTGACTGTAGCAGACAAAGACAAGGACGAAGCGGTTCCTTTGCTCGAAGGTTTCTACAGACTGGGTTACAAAATCATGGCTACCGGCGGAACGGCAGCTGCGCTTGAAGCAGCGAATATTCCGGTAACGACTGTGAACAAATTAAGTGAAGGTTCGCCGAACATTCTCGATATGATTCGTAGCGGCGAAGCGAACTTTGTCTTCAACACACTGACCAAAGGCAAAACACCGCAGCGTGATGGATTCCGTATCCGTCGTGAAGCGGTAGAGAACGGCATTGTATGTATGACTTCATTGGATACGATTCGTGCGCTGCTGATCATGCTGCAAACGATCAACTTCTCTTCGGAAGCAATGCCTGTCTTTGTAAAATAAATAACTCTCTGATGAAGGACATCAGTCAGCCTGCGGGCTGGCGGGATGTCCTTTATATCGGGCAAAAACGGAAAAAATGAGTAAGTGGAGGGGAGCGCTGGTGATGAATCACACGAATTTCAATGAAATGGCTGGCCGTCTGATGGTGGCACTGGATTACCCTGGAGCGGAAGAAGCGAAAGCATTGGTACAAGCTCTTGAAGGCATTCCCTGTTATCTGAAGGTGGGCATGCAGCTGTTCTATGCAGCAGGACCGGACTTTATTCGGGAGCTGAAATCCAAAGGCTACTCCGTTTTTCTGGATGTGAAAATGCATGACATTCCCAACACCGTTCGTGGCGGTGCTGAGAGTATCACGCGTCTGGGTGTAGACATGTTCAATGTGCATGCGGCGGGTGGAACCATCATGATGCGTGCTGCACGTGAAGGTGCTGAGGCAGCAATCGCTGCCGATCCTTCTTTACAGAGACCTGAGATCATTGCAGTCACCCAACTGACCAGTACGAGTCTGGAAACGATGAATACCGAGATTGGCATTCCGGGAAGTGTAGAAGCTACTGTAGTTCGTTATGCAGGATTGGCCCAAGAGGCCGGACTGGATGGTGTTGTTGCTTCCCCGCTGGAGGTGCCCGCAATTCGGGTAGCGTGCGGCAGTGCTTTTCATACCGTTACACCGGGAATTCGACCAGCAGGTAGTGGCCTAGGAGATCAGACACGCGTCTTGACGCCGGGTGAAGCCATTGCTAGAGGAAGTCATTACATTGTTGTAGGCAGACCCATTACAGGTGCTCCCAATCCGCGAGAAGCGGCAGAAACCATTTTGAAGGAGATGTTGAACGCATGATCGAACTCAATGAGATTCCTAATCATATTGCTTCCCAACTGTTGAAAATTAAAGCCGTGGCGTTGCGTCCGCAGCAGCCATTTACATGGACATCTGGCATCAAATCACCGATATACTGCGATAACCGGTTAACGATGTCCTACCCCGAGATTCGCAACGATATCGCTGAAGCTTTTGCAACAATCATTCGTAACCAGTATCCAGATGCAGAAGTCATCGCAGGTACGGCAACCGCAGGTATTCCGCATGCTGCTTGGGTTGCTCAGAAGCTGAATCTGCCAATGGCTTACATTCGCGATAAAGCGAAAGGACATGGCAAGGAGAACCTGATCGAAGGTCTGATTACCGAAGGACAGAAAGTGGTTGTCATTGAAGATCTGATCTCGACAGGTGGAAGCTCGATCAAAGCAGCCGAAGCTGTACGCGTAGCAGGTGCAACACCTCTCGCCGTGCTTGCGATCTTCAGCTACCAGCTGGACAAAGGTGTTAAAGCATTCGAAGACGCAGGAATTCCACTTCAGACGCTGTCCAATTATACGGCTCTGATGGATGTGGCTTTGGCGCAGGGAACGATTCAGGAGAGTGATTTTGAATTGCTTAAGTCCTGGCGTGAAGATCCTTCTTCATTTGGTAAATAATATCATTGAAAGCTCGAAAAAATGTTCAGGAATGAACGGTATCAAAATTGTAATGATTGCCGTCATAGCGGCAAAACCATCGAATATACAAGAGGCATCCCATACATTGGGGTGCTTTTTTCGTTTGTTCATCAAAATATTAACTTTTTCCCGTTACCGTTGTAAAAAGCTTGTAACTTTTAGTTGTGATCGGTCGTTTATAATTCAGTGTAGGATGGAACAGATTTCTAATTTTAGGTTTTTTGAAGAAATGAACGGGATTTCAAGAAAGGATGAGCGTGATTGCTGGCATGAAGAATTTATTTTCCAGAAAGCGACCTGCCAAGAGCCAGTCAGGCGATGAATTTCAACAGGGGGAAACACCGCTGGAGGCATCGACGGAATCGGAAGAAAATACATACAACAATGAGAACGTTCCCCCGACGAGTGAACCTCTTCCACCTGAAAGTGAAATCTCTTCGGATGAGGTGGCTGCGGCTACTGTAACTACCGTTGATCAACCCCAGAAGAAGATCAAACCGAAGAAGGATATGCTACCTCCATATGATGGACCTGTACTGGAGGTGCGTAACGTACATCGTAGTTTCCAGACAGGCAGTCGCATCATCCATGTGCTCAAAGGCATTGATATGGAAGTGAATCCGCAACAACTGGTCATGCTGAAGGGTCGATCAGGCTCAGGCAAAACAACACTGCTAAATATGCTGGGTGGACTGGATCAGCCTTCAAGTGGAGATATTCTATTCTCCGGCCAGCCTCTTCAGGATTGGGGAGACCGGCGGCGGACTGCTTTGCGGCGGAAGGAGATCGGTTTTATTTTTCAGGCGTATGCACTCATGCCCTTATTATCTGCTTGGGAAAATGTAGAACTGTCGCTGCGCATGGCGGATGTACCGCGAGCGGAATGGAAGGACAGGGTTGGCCATTGTCTGGATCTGGTTGGGCTGTCCAAACGTGTGAAGCACCGTCCTTTCGAGATGTCCGGGGGAGAGCAACAGCGGGTGGCTATTGCCAAGGCCATTGCCCATAGACCGAGATTGTTGCTTGCGGATGAACCTACGGCGGAACTGGATTCCAAGATGGGCGCACAGGTCATGGCCGTATTCCGCAATATTATTGAAGTAGAACAAGTAACGATATGTATGACTACACACGATCCTACAATTTTGGAGGTTGCGGACCATGTTTATGAAATGGCGGACGGCAGATTTATCAAGTAAAGGGGCCGCTCCGAAGAGGGGGAAACGCGCAGCAGTTATTGTACTTGGTGCGATAATGGTTGCAACGATGTCCGGTTGCTCATTGCTGCCGTCAGAAACAGAGGAAGAAGTGCTTCCGCCAATTACGCCGCCAACAATCTCCAAGAAACCGGAATATGAAGTACGGACGGAAACGTTGGAGAAAAGAGTAAGTGGCAGTGGCAAGATGATGAGTCAACGGGAAGAGAAGGTGTACTTCACGCTCGATGGCATGCATGTCAAAGAGTTAAATGTTAAACCGGGGGATAAAGTGAAAAAGGGTCAACTTCTCGCCGTGCTCGATGTGGAGAGTGTAGAGAAGGAAATCCGTGGCAAGAAACTTGCTATTCGCAAGTCCGAAGTTCAAATGAAGGAAACACTCCGCAAGAAGGATGAGATGGACCCGGTGGAATTCGAAGAGGCAACGATTGCGTTTGAAGAATTACGCCAGGAACTCGCTGATCTAGAGGAACAGCTGGGCAAAGCCACGTTGACTGCGCCATTTGGAGGCACCGTTATTGCTGTGCAGGTAGAGAAGGGTGCAGCCGTGAAAGCGTATGATCCGATTGCTACGATTGCGGATACATCCAATCTGGTTGTGGCAGCTACCTTTGCTAAGGAAGATCTGGAGAAGTTCTCAGCGGGGATGAAAGCAGAAGTAGACATTAATGGAGCCGGTAAAGTCGCTGGCAAAATTAAAGTCATGCCTATCGCTGAAGCAGCGGGAAGCGGCAGTGATGGAGGATCGGGAGAAGGAGCAACACCTCCGGTCAAAGAATCTCTGGATCAATATGTCATTGTTACACTTGCAAAAATGCCAAAAGGCGTGGAACGTGGCACACCTCTATCGGTCTCCATTGTAACGCAACGTACCGAGAACGCGATTGTGATTCCTGTATCCGCTTTACGCTCCATCGGTTCAAGAACGTACGTGCAAGTCGTCGAGAGTGATGGTAGCAAGCGTGAAGTAGACGTTGAAGTTGGTCAGCAGACGTCGACGGATGTCGAGATTCTGAAAGGTCTGACCGTAGGCCAGAAAGTAGTGGGACGCTAATGGGGCTTCCATTGCTTCGGCTGCTGTTCCGCAAAATGTGGAACACGCGCTGGATGACCTTCAGCACACTGATCGGATTGATTGTGGCGGTTGCGTTCACCGTCAGTATTCCAATGTATGCCGATGGTGCGCTGAAACGGGTCGTCGCGCAGACGCTACAGGATAACAGTGAAGGTTTGCCAGCTGGGTCGTTACTCATGAGTTATCAGGCACCTGGTGGCGTGAAGACAGACACAAGGGGTCTGGACGAAGTAGATCGTTATATTCGTGAGGACGTCCCTCGCGACATCGGGTTTCCTTTCCATACGTATGTGAATTCCAGATCCATTCGAAGCACAGAGGTGAGCCCCGAAGATCCAACCAAAGTGGACGCCAGTCGGGTGCGCAGTATGAGTATGGGCACGATGAGTGGACTGGATGCACAGGTGAATTACTCTGCCGGGGTGAAACCTGGCAATCAGGTCAAGGACGATATTATCGAGGCAGTCATGCTGGAAGAAGGCATGTACCGAAATGATCTGCATATTGGTGATATTCTGGAATATCGCGTATATAGCGGCCTTGATATCACGTTACGTGTGAAGATTACGGGTTCCTTCAAAGCAGATGATCCGAACAGCCCTTATTGGGTACAGGGATTTGACGGCATGATGAATGGACTTTATGTGGATGAATCGGTTTTTAATGATGTTTTACTGAAGGAAAAAGGGATTCCACTTCAGAATTCACGCTGGTATTATGCCTTTGATCTGAAAGAAATTCAAACCAGCCAGTTGTCGGGTCTGACTTCCATGCTGGAAAGGCTGGATATCGATCTGTATCAGCGGCTGAAAGATACGAAAGTGGACATTACCTTCGGTGATCTGCTCAAGCAGTTCCGCAGTCAGAGTCTGCAATTGCAGACCATGCTGTTTACCTTGGCAGCACCGATGATTGCGATGGTCTTTTACTTTATTGCGATGAACGCCAGACAGTCATTACAGAAGCAAGAGAGTGATATTGCGGTATTGCGTAGCCGTGGAGCTTCAGCTAGGCAGATATTCTCTCTCTACCTGCTTGAGGGGATATTCCTGGGCGTTATTGCGTTGATTATTGGACCGTTTCTCGGTTGGTTTATGGCCAAGAGTATCGGTTCAGCAAGCGGCTTCCTGTCATTCGTAGATCGGAAGTCCATTCCGATCGGGATATCGAAAGAAGCTATTTTGCTGGGCGTAGCAGCGGTCCTTGTTGCAATCATCGCATCACTGATCCCTGCGATAACTTATGCAAGGGCAACCATTGTATCAGCTAAGCGACGGCAAGCACGCACAGACCGCGCTCCGGTATGGCAACGCTGGTTCCTGGATGTTGTGTTGCTGGGTCTGGCTGGATATGGATACTACCTGTTCTATGAACGTCAGATGTTGACCTTCCAGACCGGTATGACAACCGATCAGTTGCAGGTGCAACCGTTTCTGTTCTTTGTACCCGCACTCGCGATCTTTGCGTTAGGACTATTCTTCCTGCGCTTGTTCCCGTGGATATTGAAGCTTATTCAGCTAATCGGTCGCAAGTTTCTCCCGGTCCCGTTGTATCTGACATTGACGCAGCTATCACGTTCATCTTCTTCCTATTATCCGTTGATGATTCTGCTCGTATTGACACTGGGACTTGGGGTGTACAACTCGGCTGCGGCCCGGACGATTGATCTGAATTCCACCGAGCGTACGCTGTACCGTTATGGTTCTGATGTGATCATGCAGACCGTATGGGAAGGAACGCCTGAGATTAAGCCTGGTTCCGGACAGAATGGCGGTTCAGGTGGAGGTCAACAAGGCGGAGGCGGTTCTGGTGGTGGTGGCGCTCCCGGCGGAGGAAATGGCGGTGGAGGTGCTCCAGGTGGAGGCGGTGGATCTTCTCAGCCATCGAAAGTCATTTACTCTGAGCCTCCATTCGAGGTATTCCGCAGATTAGATGGTGTTGAACATGCCGCAAGAGTGCTGCAGACTAAGGGCAATATTATCGTCTCTGGTAAATCGGGTGGACAGGGAATGCTGGTCGGGATTGATAATGTGGACTTTGCTCAAGTGGCGTGGTTCCGCAACGATCTGTTCCCGGCACATCCTTATAAGTACCTTGACTTACTTGGAAAATACGAAGGGGCTGTATTGATCTCTTCCAAATTTGCTGACAAGTTTAAACTCAAAACTGGAGACCTCGTCTCCATGGGTGTACAGGGACAGGCGATTGAATTCGTCGTGTTCGGGATTATTCCTTACTGGCCCGCCCAGTATCCGGATCAGATGCCATTCTTCGTGGCGAATCTGGATTATATCTATGATCAGGTGCCTCTGATTCCTTATGAGGTATGGCTGAAAATGGAACCCGATGCCAAAGTGGCTCCATTAATGGAGAAACTTGCAGCGGAAGGCATTGAGTTATCGTCCGTGCGTGACGTACGCACCGAATTGGTATCTCAGGGTAAACATCCGTCAAGAGGTGGTGTATTCGGGATTCTGAGCCTTGGTTTCCTGGTTTCGGTTATTATCTCGTTGATCGGATACGTGCTGTACTGGTTCTTCAACCTGTCTGGACGTGTTGTGCAGTTTGGTGTATTACGAGCCATGGGGTTATCCCGGGCACAACTGAGCGGCATGCTGTTGCTGGAACAGGTGTTTACGGCAGGGCTGTCGATCCTGCTCGGTATTGGTATTGGGCAGGTATCAAGTCGTTTATTCCTGCCATTCCTGCAAACGACGGATAATGTATCTGCTCAGGTACCTCCGTTCCGGATTGTCTTCGAACAACAGGATATGTTGCAACTGTATGGGGTCACCGTGGTGATGCTAGTCATTGGTGCAACGATGTTGCTCTGGCAAATTCGCAGATTGCGGGTTCACCAGGCGGTCAAAATGGGAGAGGAGAGGTAAACGTGATCCAATGCGAAGGACTTGTCAAAATTTTTAAATCCAGCGATGTGGAAGTCGTTGCCCTTCAGGGCCTCAACCTGACTGTCAATCAAGGTGAAATGATGGCGATTATCGGCAACAGCGGTAGTGGTAAATCCACGTTGCTGAACATTCTGGGCGGGCTTGATCGTCCTACTGCCGGTACAGCTGTTGTGGGAGACTGGGATCTGCTGAAGATGACAGATGCCCAGTTGGTCGAGTACAAACGTCATACCGTAGGTTTTATCTGGCAAAATAACGGTCGTAACTTGCTACCTTATCTCACTGCCTTGGAAAATGTGGAGACACCTATGATTCTGGGAGGCAAGCGTGATCGGGCTTACGCGAAACAGTTGCTGGAGTGGGTAGGCCTTAAGGATCGGATGCACAACAAATTGCATCAATTGTCCGGAGGAGAGCAGCAACGGGTAGCGATTGCGATCTCCTTATCCAATCGTCCCAAAATTCTGCTTGCAGATGAACCAACAGGTTCGGTCGATTCCGAGACATGTGATACGATCATGGGCATTTTCAGAAGAATGAATAAGGAACTAGGCGTTACCATTGTCATCGTTACCCATGACTTAACGCTTGCTGGCAAGGTAGACCGGATTGTTGCGATTCGGGACGGCTTAACCAGTACCGAGTTTGTGAAGCGGAATCCGAATCTGGATGATGAACATAGCTTGTCCGATACGGGTATGCCGGACATTCACGAAGCATTCGTCATCATTGACCGTGCAGGACGGCTTCAGGTGCCCAAAGAGTATCTGGAGGCTTTATCCATTGATAACCGGGCTACATTGGAATTTGACGGTGAACGTATTGTCATTACACCGCCAAGATAATTAAGAGGGGGAACTGGGAGATGAAGAACAGGTTGTGGGGGAAACGTGTGCTGGCCGTCATGGCTACAGCAACACTGGCACTGCCGCTGATTGCCGGTTGTACGGCAAGTGAGGCCAAGGATACAGAGCAACGTGTATTACGTGTGGCTACGTTGTGGGGAGGACAGGATGATAGTTACTTCCGTCAGCAATTCACTGATGCTTTTGAACTGACACACCCCAATGTAACAATCGAAATTGTAGCTGCTGTTGATCAGAGCAGCATGTATGGGTATGGCAACACGGAAGAACAGCCGGAAGTCCCGGATACGATGGAAAGTCTGAAGAAGATTATGACTGGGGATAACCCGGTTGACGTCATCGTGGCGGATACCTCAACAGTCAAATCATTAATTCAGGAGAATCTGGTGAAACAGCTGGACCCATTGATGCAGGAAGACAAGTTTGATACCAGTGATATTGTGCCTAGTGTACTGGAGGGGATTAAAGACCTTGGGGATCAGAGCATCTATGCATTGACACCAACGTTTTCCTCATCCGCTTTGTTCTATAACAAGGGTTTGTTTGAAAAAGCAGGTGTGGAACCACCAACGGACAACATGACTTGGGATGATATTTTCAATCTGGGTACCCGTCTTACGAAAGGTGAGGGTAAAGACCATGTATTTGGTTTCTCCTTCACCACATATCAGGGTGGTTCGCCGTACTACTCCATGCAGCAGTACTACAGTTCTTTGCAGCTGAAGACGTTTGACGATAAAGCTGAAAAAATGACTGTGGATTCTCCTCAATGGGAGAAGGTATGGAGCACTATTAGCAAACTTGCAATTGACAAAGTTATCCCTAAAGGCGACGAACCACAGGATCAGGATCCGAGTGGACGTTATGATCCAGTTCAGGGTGACTTGTTCCTGAGTGGCAAATCAGCCATGGTTATTGGAGATTACAGCTATATTAATCAATTGATTGATGCGAATAAAAATGCGGATAAAATGAAAGACTTTACGAAAGTGGATTGGGATGTAGTCACACCTCCAGTTCACCCGGAAGCGCCTGAAATTGGAGGTAACATCTATCTAAGCAACCTGATGGCAATCAACAGTTCGGCTCAGAACCCGGATGATGCGTGGGAACTGATCAAGTACATGAACAGTGAAGATTGGGCGAAGATCAAGGCACGTAGTAGCTATGAGATGGTATCCCGGAAGAGCTTCATCAAGCCAAAGGATGGCTTGGATTACAACATTCAAGCATTCTATTCTTTGAAGCCGATCCCGCCAACGAATACCAACCTGGATAAAATGTATCAAAAATCCCCAGGCTTATGGCAAGTAAACGAAAAAGGCATGGAATATTTCAACCAGGTACTTGAGAACAAAAAGACACCAAAAGAAGCGCTTGGCGAATGGGCAGCTAAAGGTAACGAAATGCTGGAGAAATTGAAAAAGGACCCTAAAGCTACGTTTCAATGAGATTTGATGATGTAGTCATACCAACATTTTAAGGATAGCCGCTGAAGATTTTAATCTTTGGCGGCTATTTTTATGGAAATGGGGTATTCTACAAAAAGCAGGAATAAATGACGACTCCGGAAAGGACGAGCGGTATGCACTGGGTATATTTCAGCAAGTTGTATGCAACCAAATTTCAGGCAGGATGTCTGGCGAAACGAATGGAGCAGGACGGGTGGATTTACGGTCACAATGAACCGGCAGAAGTCGAAGTATATCGTTCACGCAAAGGTCGTTATGGTGTTCGATTTATTCCCTGACATTACCCCTTGACTTATTAGGATAGAATGGTGTATATTAATTAAGTCGCTGTTTTAATATTTTTTACTGACGCGGGGTGGAGCAGCCCGGTAGCTCGTCGGGCTCATAACCCGAAGGCCGCAGGTTCAAATCCTGCCCCCGCAATTTAGTTTCACTTGGATGATTCACAGCCATCATCTGCACGTTATACATTATGTCTAGGGCCCTTAGCTCAGTTGGTTAGAGCGGTCGGCTCATAACCGATTGGTCACAGGTTCGAGTCCTGTAGGGCCCATACTCTTAAAACCCTTGCCTAGCAAGGGTTTTTTTCTGTCTTCATTTAGGTACTAGATTCAAAAAAGATAATTTGTTAATAGTGTCTTTCTAATATGCCCTTTTTTGCGTAATTCAGTGTATGTCCACGCCGTACACCAAATCTCGCATATACTATCCTATCCCACACATAGGAGGTAGATTTCATGAGTCAATTTATTGATGCAAGAACCTCGCAGAATGCGAGTTTGGCTAACTCAATCGCCATACCAATCCTGGTAATTAACACGCCTCAATTATTTGGACAAATCGGTTTGATAACCACTGCTGGCATTGGAGCAAACCCGCGGGTGCAGTTCAAGGGAACTGTGTCTGTTCAACTTCCCTTAGCGCTGGTTGGTATCACCATCACAATTGTCAGAGGAACCGCACCGACAGACCCTGTAATTTATTCCGCAACGTCTACGTTTAGCTTGAGCATCCTGGCACCTCAGATTATTACCTTCTCTGCCGATGACTTCAACCCACCAATTACACCACAATTGACGTACACTGCATTTGTGAGCTCCAACTTGTTGGGCACGATCCGTGTAGGTCCTGAGAACTTCGACGGAGTGTTGTATTCCGACTAATATTGAGCGTCCTAGCCTAAGTGAAACTAGATCAATATTCTTCTTAAATGAAGGACATCGCAGACCTGCCCTCAAAAGCAGGTTTTTTTCTTGTTAAAGGGGGAAACTGAACTCCATCGAGTAGACAGGGTTCTATGATATAATGCATTACAGAGATTGAATGGTAATCGAACTAAAGTAGTCCGTGAACATCTGAGAATCTTATGAAAATAGTTATAGAAAGCAGGTTTCCATTTTAATGACGTCAAATGAAAGTCAACGTTTTCGTTACAGCGAAGCTCCGGTCTGGGATTGGCAGAGAGCTTATTATGAACAGAAGGGGCTAGAGGCTTGGACAGAGAATCAGGTCCCTCAATATATTACCAGTAATCCGGTGATTGCCACGGCGTATGCAGAGATGATTTTTGGCTTTCTTCAGGACCTCGCGAACAAGGGACAGATCACCGAGACCGTGACTATTCTGGAACTTGGGGCGGGTGTAGGGCGTTTGGCACACCAAATCCTGCTTAAACTGATTGAATTAAAGGATTTTGCAGGAATAGATTTACCTCCTTTCAGATATGTATTGACAGATCTCGTAGCGGAGAATGTGCGGGGTTGGAGAGAGCATCCATCCATGCAATCCTTTATTCAACAAGGTATAGTGGATTTTGCACGTTTTGATGCTGTAGCAGATACGGAGCTAAAACTGGTCGTTGCGGGTACAGTTATTCGGCCGGGTGATCTGAAACAACCGTTGTTGTTGATTGCCAATTATTTTTTTGACAGCATTCCGCAGGAATTAATCTATATTGGGGATGGCGAGATCTACGAGTGTGATCTGCTTGTTCAGTCTCCGGATCGTCGTCATGATCTTGAACCCGCCGAGATGCTGAAGAATATGACGCTGAGTTATGAGTATCGCCGGGCGCCCGAATACAGTGCAGATAACTATCCGTATTCGGAACTGATCACATTGTACAAGGCGGAGCTGGAGGATTCACACATCCTTTTTCCCGCAATTGGCTTGTCCTGTCTCGAACGGTTGAACAAGCTGTCTCAGTCAGGTTATGTGTTGATTACCGCTGATAAAGGGGATCATCGACTGGATAACTGGAAGTTCGCAGAGCCACCTGAATTCGTTCTGCACGGGAGTTTTTCTTTAACGGCTAACTACCATGCGATTCAATATGTCTTGGAACAACAGGGAGCACATACGCGATTCACAACACATCATTATAAAGATCTGAACGTTGGGTGCATGTTAATGGTGGACGAACCGATCAGTTATGTGAACACGCGACTGGCCTACCATCGATTTGTTGAACGTTTTGGACCGGATGACTTTTTCAGTATGAAACAATGGGTAGACTCTCGAATAGAGAGTATGGAGTTGAAGCATATTTTGCCGTTTTGGCGTTTGGGTGGATATGATGCTGAGTTCTTGATTCACAGTGCTACGCACATTTCCAGTCTTCTTCCTGATGCAAGTGATGAGGAAATGCTTGATATTCAGTCTGGCATTCATACGATGTGGTCGTCCTACTATGTGATGGAGCAGCAAGGGGGTCTCGCATTTCTGGCAGGGCAGCTGTTATATGAGATGTATATGTATGAGGATGCAAAACGGTTTCTGGAGATATCGTTGGTTGCAGATCCGAGTAACCATAATCCAGCCGTCTTGTACGATTTGGCTGTGTGCTGTTATGAACTTGAACTGGAAGAAGAAACCTTGTCCTATACCCATAAAGTACTGGCCCTGGAACCCGATCACGAAGAGGCAGCAGCGTTGCTCCAGAGTTTCGAGTTGATCTGAACGGAACAATTGAAGTCCTGTCTCCTATATGTCTAGGAATAGTGATGGTTGTATATAAAATTGAAACCTAATTGGGTTGTAATCGTATTAATGGGATATTCAACCAATCATCTGTTTAAGCAGAAAAGGAGACAAAGATATGAAAAAAGTCTTATCCGTTGCATTATATCCATTGATGTGGGTTGTGGGTGCAGTTAGCTTTCTGTCTGTAAATGCAAATAGTGCAGCAGGTAGCGCCCTCTTTGTGAAAGATATCGCTACAGATCGAAGCTATGATGGACAGGCTATCTATGATAGTATTGAACGTAGAAATGCCTAACTACATACCATTGAACTGTAAAGGTAATTGTTTCACCGAGCAATAACATGAGAACCAATTACTCTTGAAGCAAAGTACGACGAGCAGTGTTCTGTCCGTACAACCTTTAAGCCGGTTTCGTACCTTATTCAGGTATGAACCGGCTTTTATTGATGAATGGGGGATGCCAGATGAAGATTATCATTGGACAACCGAGGCTGGAACAGCATGTGTTGCAGCTTGAAGCCGAACTCAAGCAACACCCTGATGCAGATGTATTATTTTTTCCTGAAGGCTATTTGAACCAGAATGTCGAAGACGCTTGCCGCCTGGCGGCTGCATATGGAACTATGATTGTAACAGGTCATCGCAGACTGGACGAACGTCCGAAGGACCGATCAATTATCATCAGTAAGGCTGGAGAGATTGTATTGGAGAAAGCTAAATATACACCTGCTGAGACGGTTGAGGAACAGGGGTGGGTAATAAGCACTTTGTTGTGTGATGAGCTAGTCCTGCAGGGATTTCGCAACGAGAATATAGGAAGTGTAGATATCATTATGCATTCCATTGGTGTGGGTATGTTCAGTGAAGAGCAGTACAGTGAGTGGGTTGAAGAGGCACGTAAGATCGCCTTACTGCATCAATGTATTGTCATGGGGACAAGCCATGCGGATGGTTCGTACCGTGATAGCGAGATATCCATTCCGATCGCTTATTGTATAACACCTGATGGAGAGGTTGTTCTGGCATCCCGAAGTGATACACGTACTCGTACAATCCTTCTGAACAGAGGGAGTACAGAACCATCATCTCAGAAGTCGCTACAAAACCGAGTGAATATTACCATCGTTCCATAGGGTTAAGTCACCGGGCATGAATCCCAGATGAATGGGCTACTGAACTTGCCGATTCGCCCGGTCACTTCCACGGAATACGCATATGTTATGGCATACCTTGAAATTCAAAGGAGGCCAATCAAATGAGTCAAGTTGGATACGGTTGTTGTAATGTTGGTGGCGGCGGATGGACTTCCACAAGTGCAATTCTTGTACTTTTCATCCTGCTCGTGATCATCACAAAATCTTTCTGGCTGTAAGTCGCGTATAGAATCGTGCAGGCAATGGCTCCGCTGAGACTTCAGCGGGGCTTTTCCTATTATAAGAAGCAACATATGCTAACAATGACATTTGACAACTGAAAACAATGTGCTTAAAATCACATAAGAGACTATTAACAGAGATTGAAGGGATAGCAATGCCGTTTATTCGCTTTAAAGGATTCACAGGTCCTCAGCTAGAGGAAGTTGTACCCCAAATTACAGAGAAGATGGCCCTAATTACTCATATTCCACAGGAGAGAATGAAGGCAGAGCGTCATGATGTACAAGCGCTAACGCCTTCTCCAGCTTCTATAGAGATTTTGATGTTTCAACGTGATCAGGAGATTCATAATCGGATTGCATCGTCGTTGCAGGCTATTCTGGAAGAAGCGTACATGCCGGATGTGCATATTTTCTTCAATATATTGTCACCCACTTTGTATTATAAACAAGGCAAGCCGCTGACAGATTATCAATTGGATTGAGGTTGTGAGGGACGAGCAGATGTTGCTCGTCTTTTTGATTTACATATTTTTCGTATGCTTAACAATATGCTCGTTCCTGTGAACCCGGCTCAACGATATAGAGCATATCGCAGACACGATAAACAAGGCTCCACCGATAAGGTATACCCATCGAACGTCTAGTTGATCGACGACTAGACCGAAGATGACTATGGATACACTCATAACCGTGGAGATCAGGACGCCATGTGCGGCGTATACCTGGGACAAGGATTCAGCAGGCACACTTCTCTGAAACGCTGTCTGTTGAGCCGTATCACGAATCTGGTAGACAGGGCCCATAAGTATACATAATGCCAGCGCGAGCCATGGCAGGCTGTTGAGACCATAAACGATGGTCATCAGGCTTAGGAGAAGAGAACCCATGGTCATGCTGGCGATCAGGTGCTTCTGAATCCGTTTGGCCAGAGCAAGAGCCAGAATACCTCCAAGCATGGTTCCAGCAGCGTAACTCGAGTTCATGAGTCCCCACCAACCTTCTCCTCGTGCCAGGGCTTCTTTCGCAAAGGCCAGCGTAATCGCTCCGATCCAGATGGAACCCGCAAGAGCTTGGGCGATGTCCATAAGTGTGATCAGTCGTAAGGTTGGATTCTTCCAGAGCATACTCCAGCCTTTTCGCAGTACATTCCGTGTGACGATCGATTTCTCGGGTTGTTCTATCTCCCGTGTGAGTGATCCAAGGGCAATCAGAAAGATCAGAACGGCCCAGGACAGGCTTGTAGCTGCCCAGAAGGTCTGTGAGGCTCCCCAGTTCATCACAGCAAATCCCGTCATGGCGAACCCGACAATACTTACAGTCTGATTGGAGAAAGAGAGGAGGCTATTGGTCTTCACCAAATCTTCTCCCTGAACCAACCGTGGCGTTAAAGTATCCAGTAACGGAGATTCCCATCCTTCCAAAAAGGATAGAATGACAACCCCGATCAACAGAAGTGGCAGTTGTGAGGTCAAGTGATTCAACGAAATCGCTATCCCAGTCATAAGGGATGCTTTGGCTATGGGAATACTGATTAGCAGTCTGGAGAATGAGAAACGCTTCACAAGTAATGGCAAAGTAAATCCTGCTGTTATGCGTGCGATGATCCGAATGAACGGAAACATGGCGGCGTAGAGTACGGATCCAGTCTGACTATAAATAAACGTAGTAATAACCATGATATATATGACATTAATGAGCGAGAGCAGCGTTTTGGCCGCCCAGTATGGATAAAATGCGATGTTCATGCCAATGATGTCCTTTCCGAAACGATATGTCTATATTACGGGCATTGTTATCTTCGCACCACAAACAAAGTTATCATTTTCCCGTCATTTCATCACAAAAAAAAGAAACTGCCCAATAGGACAGTTGTTTTCGGATGTCTATAGTTCATGCCATAGCGAGTGTGAAGGCGATAAGCAACATTAACAGGCTAGTCATTCTGACCATAGCCATATAAGGTCTGCTGGGCTCGGTTTCACCCCGGGAAATCCAGCCATACCGCAGATACCAGCCGAATTTTGGGAAACAGAGATTGATGATGCACAGTACCATGAATATAAAAAAGAGGGTTCTCATACCCATCTTCCTTTCTCACTTACATAACGGATCTCATCTTAACGTTTGCGTCGGGAAAAAATGACTACGATCAGAATAATAATGATGATAATTAAAAGAAATTTCATGTGTGTTCCTCCTGATGATAGTTAGGTTATTGTCGAATGTTAGTTATCAACTATTACCCATAAACCACATGACTTGAATAACTGTGTTACAATTAAAATATATTGTTTCTATATCAACACATACCATCTGGTTAGTTTTATCTTCATATAAAGTACGAATGTAGAATATATAAACATTAACGTGTGTGAGATGAAGGAGGAAGGCATGAGCCAACATAATCAACTCTCATTACAATGGGAATTTATCATCTCGAAGGTGAAATCCTCCGTTACGGTGGTCGATGCTACCCTGCCTGAGCTTCCGCTCTTGTATGTAAATGAACATTTTACCCGGCTGACAGGATACACATATGAAGAGTCTGTCGGACAAAATTGTCGGTTTTTGCAAGGACAGGATACAGACCCCGAGACGGTAATACAGATTCGTGAGGCATTAAAAAAACAACAGTCTATTAAGATTGATATCTTAAATTATACGAAAAGTGGCCAGAAGTTCTGGAACGAACTGAATATTGATCCGATCTTTAATGAATCCGGAGAGTGTCTGTATTTTGTAGGCATTCAATACGATATTTCAGAACGGAAATATGCCGAGCAGCAGTTGAAGTTTGCAACTTCCATGGCCGAGATGAACAGCAGAGGGCAATTGGAATTCATCGGCAAGCTGAATCACGAGCTTCGCACCCCGCTTAACGGCATTATGGGCATGATCGAACTTGCCAGCATGGGTGAAACCACGGATGAGCAGAAAGAATATCTGGAGCTTGCACGGCAATCGGGTGAGGCGCTGCTGAACATCGTTAACAATAGCCTGGATATGGCGAAGCTGGGCAGAGGTAAAATGGATGTCGAGAACATTGAATTTCAGCCGTTGAAGCTGATCCAACAGATTGTGAAGACACATGAGCCTGCGGCGCAGAATAAACAAATACGTTTGCTCTGCCATGCTGATCTGAGTGTTCCTGATGTGCTTATCGGTGATCCGCTAAGACTTCGGCAGGTACTGGATAACTTGCTGAGTAATGCGATCAAGTTCACGGAACAGGGTGAAGTTCAGTTACAGGTGGATGTGAGGCAACAACTGATGGATACCGTTGTATTGGTATTCTCTGTGCGTGATACGGGAATTGGTATCCCTCAGCATCAGATCGAACAATTGTTTGACGCATTTACCCAGACGGATATCTCCCATGCACGCCGATTTGGTGGGAGCGGGCTTGGTCTGACCATCTGCAAAGAGCTACTGGAACTGATGAACGGTCAGATTTCGGTGGAGAGTATTGAAGGGAAAGGTACACAGTTTGAGGTGACACTGCCATTGTTGCGCCAACAGGCCATTCCCAATGTAGGATAATCTCAAGCATGACAGCCGGGCGTTCTCGGCTGTTTTTTTTATTATATTGGATTGTTTTACGAACGGGCGTTCTGTTATAATGCAAGTGTTGAATGGGGGAGACACAGCATGAGTAAGAGACGCACAAGACGAAAGCGTAAAGGTAAACAAGGCTTCAAAAAACAGGTATTGACGCTGGTAGCGATGCTGCTGGTAGCCCTCTATGCCTGGGCTGGGGGAGAATGGCCGGAGGAGATACCTAATCCATTCGGTGGGACTAATAAGAGTGTAGACCATACCATTACGTTCCCTTCAGAGCGTTATCCCGAAACAGCCAACCATATTAAAGCTGCTATCAAGGCAGGGCATTCGGATGTATGCACCATTGATCGTAATGGAGCGGAAGGCAATCGGGATTTATCACTTAAGGGTGTTCCGGTCAAAAAAGGTAAGGATCGTGACGAGTGGCCCATGGCGATGTGCGCTGAGGGAGGAACAGGTGCAGATATCCAGTACATTACCCCTAAAGATAATCGTGGTGCAGGTTCATGGGTAGGGAATCAGTTAAGTACATATCCGGATGGAACACGAGTGAAGTTTGTAGTGAAGTAACAACAGGATATGGTTAGGCAGAAACAAGGATAGTAAAGCCTTTGTTGTGAGGTCAGTGGCAGCGTGGTACAGGAAAAGTAGAAGAGAAAAACCAGACGTGCATGCGTCTGGTTTTTTGGTATAAAGTGCTGGTATAAATAGATCTAGTTAACTTATCTATACGGGAACTGGAGTTTCTAGGATTACAGAGCCGACTAAACGAGTTGCATTCCGCTTAAATGATGAGACCGGATGCTTAACAGACGCGTAACATGTTCAACCTCATCAAACGGTATCCACAGACTGCCGTGAACCGTACGTAAGGAAAGAATGGATGTATCAGCGGTACGCTCGGGAAAACCGGTTACCGTCTGACCGCTTGTATTACGAACCATGATCTGTTGTTTGCGCCGGATGGCAATTTCTACCTCTTTTTTCATAAGTCATTGCTCCTGATTATGAGATGTTAAATCCATATGTCAATGTTTTCAATGGTTAATTTGTCTTCTTTATCTAGTCTATCAGAACTAGGTATAGATTTCCAGAAGAGAAATCAACATTCTTCTAGGTGATTTGTCTTAGCTGTGGATGATCCGTTTTTGAATGGGGATTACGGGGTTATATTAGGGTAAAAGGAGGGGAACGGAATGTCACAATTGATTATTGGGCTGGCCCGTACCGAGAACGAGGCTATAATTATGCTGAATAAGGTCAAAGAGGAAGGGATTAAGGATAAATATTTAGGAGCGGTGGCGAAGGAACAGCTTAATCTGGAGCTGGTGAGCGAAAAGACGGGGCTACCCAAACCGTTGAAGGGCGCCGGAACAGATGGTGCCTTTGGCGCTCTGAAAGGCATATTGGCTGGTCTGGGAAAGCGAATGGATCAGACGATGTCGATCGGAAATGCAGTGCGCAGGCTCGCTGGTAATGAGATTGGGAGTGAGACCGATGATTTGGTGCTTACACTGACTGAAGCGGGGATCTCGGAGGAGGATGCGCGGTATTACGAAGATTGGCTGTTAAAGGACCATATCTTGGTTATCGTGGAGTGCAGTGAGGAAGAAGCGGCTCGTGTTCGACCTATTTTACTTTTTTAGTTTAATTTAAGGCTGATTTTAGGTTTCTTTAATGTTGGGGAGGTATTCTTATCTCACACCTCCCTTAATATAGATTGGTTTACCGGAAGTCCGGGACCGCAACTCGGACTTTCTAGGCACTGTGAGCTGACGCTTGCAGTGCCTGTTTCATTTATATAAGTTGAACTAAAGATTATTTACACTGGCACTCCGATGACAGAATAACTTCTAATCGCTGTTATCCCCAGATTTTTTCGATTCCCTTTTCTCAAGGGAACATCCGGTGATAAAGGCGAACGCTTCGCTTTTTCAGTTTTTTCTGTCCTCTCCGTTATCGTGTAAATCATTAGTTAAACTTATATAGTTAGATTATTTTTAATAAAAGTGTTGCAAAATTAATTAGTTCATGGTAAGATATTTCTTGTCGCCAAGAAATACATAATCCTGCCGGGGTGGCGGAATTGGCAGACGCACAGGACTTAAAATCCTGCGGTAGGTGACTACCGTACCGGTTCGATCCCGGTCCTCGGCATCCTTGATTTATAAGGTTTTTTTCCGAAAAACCTTGGAAGTGAACGTTTTAACGAGTTCTCTGCAGAAGTTCTCTCCTTTCTCCGAAGGAGAGAACGAAGAGAAGATCGCATGACTCTCATGAAATATTGAGGGTAGTGCGATTTTTTTTATTAAAAGACCAAAATACCACTCATTGTTGATGCTGAAGATACTTTGAACTGTATTCCAAGTGAGAATAAATGTTGGCTGTTGTAGAATAGTTGCTGTGTCCCAGCCATTCCTGAATTTCTTTCATACTGACTCCATTAGCGAATAGAAGGCTTGCACAACTATGACGCAGGTCGTGATAGCGAATATGACGAAGATCATTTTTTTAAGAGTTCTAGTGAAGTTCTGTGTGATATAGCCGGGTTTAATTCGTTGCCCCAACTTATCCAGATAGATATACTCCTCGTAATTCAGTTCAGTAGGATTTGCCACATATGGCTTTATTGAGAGCTTGAAGCTCACGAATACGCAGCAGTAATTCCTCAAAGGCTTGCACAAGAGGTAAGGTGCGGCGACTTGGTTTGTTTTTGGCATGGTCCTTTCAATGATATGTTCCTGACCTTCAAAATAAACCGGAGTTACAGTGTGCCTATTACTAATAATCGTTTTGTTTTCAAAATTTATAGCTGTCCATTTCAACCCTACTACTTCGCTTCGCCGCAATCCATAAAAAGCGGCAAGAATGACTGCTAGCTTGGTCATAGCCCCGTCAAGTAGACAATAAAAAAAGAGAACTTCCATTAAGTGGTCATAACCCTGTCAAGTAGACAGTTCTAAAAAGACAATATTTAAGCTGCGGCCGTTTCCCGGTATTCTACCGGGGAACGGTCGTTTAGTTTTTTCTGAAATCGGTTTTGGTTGTAAAACAATATGTATCGCTTACTTGCTGTTCAACCTCCGCTTTGTTTGCTGCCTTTTTAAAATAAATCTTCTCAGTCTTTAAATGAGAGAAAAAAGATTCAATACAGGCATTATCTAAGCAATTTCCACGCCTGGAATGACTACCTAGCATGCCGAGCTGGTTTAGTTTACGGTTAAAGGGCTTCGACGTATATTGAAATCCTTGATCCGAGTGTAGGATTACGCCACTCAGATCCACGTGCTGACGGAGTCTATCCAGCGTTTCATGAACCAAAGCAAGGTCATTTCGTTCAGAAAGATACCATGCAACAATTTCGTTATTGTATAAATCCTGAATAACAGAAAGATACACAAAGTGTTCTCCAGCACGAATATAGGTAATGTCCGTAACCAGCTTCGTTAGTGGTATATCCGCCCGGAATTGGCGCTCCGGCCGATTCGGGTTCACCACAGAGGCTTGTTTTCCAAAGAATCGACGTTTTTTTCGAATGACAGAACAGATACCTAATTGTTTCATTAATCGGTACACCTTTTTGTGGTTGACTCGGAGGCCTTCCCGCCGTAAAGCTACGGTCATTCGAAGATAACCAAAGTAGGGATGCACGCGATGGATGGCGAGCATATGGGATTCTAGTTCCTGTTCCTTGTGTCTACGCTCGTTTGCCGCTGCTAAGCTTTTTCTCCACTTGTAATAACCCGAGCGGGAAACCGCAGCTAACTTCAAGAGCCAAACCAGACCATGGCGTGCTCGCAGGTCCTCAATGATTTGAAATCTGGCCGCTTTACTCGTCACTCCTTGTGTAGATTTGGATACTGCTTTTTTAAGTATTCAATCTCCGCCCGCAAGTACGCCATCTCTTCTTCCATACTCGAAAACTTGGTTCTAGGGCGTCCCCGTTTGGACGTAGCAGGTTCCAGACTCATTCCCTGTTTTGCTTTTGCTGCCCACACTTGTACCTGAGATTTATTTTGAATATCTAAACGTGTCGCTACTTCACGTATACTCATATGTTCTTCGTTGACCAGCCGGACTGCCTCCAATTTCAAATCCAAAGAGTACCGCCGGAATGTTTGTCCTTTTTTAGCCATGAAAAAATCCCCTTCGTTTACATGATTAAGTTCATCTTAACAGATGTCTTTTTTTTCATGTCTACTAAAAGGGGATAATACCAAAGCGGCGACTTTTTCCCGGAATTCAATCGGGGAGAGGTCGCCGAGTTTGTTTTGGAAACGATCCTTGTTGTAAAACAAAATATACTCTGTAATTTGGTTCCTTGCTTGCTCCAGATTCTGAGGCTTCTCCAAATACAACTTTTCCGTCTTTAAGTGGGAGAAGAACGACTCAATACATGCATTGTCATAGCAGTTCCCACGCCGAGAATGGCTTCCTGTTAGCTTCTTCTCTTCAAGCAATTTGGCATAGCTCTGTGTTGTATACTGGAACCCCTGGTCGGAATGGAGTAAGGCAGGTCCACATTTCAGTTTCTTTACCGTTTCCATCACAAGTTTTAAGTCATTTCGCTCGGAGAGTTCCCAAGCTACAATCTCGTTGTTATATAGATCCATCACAACCGAGAGATAAGCAAAATCATGCCCGATCCGGACATACGTAATATCCGTCACGAGTTTCTGCACAGGAGCTGCCGCCGAGAATTCCCGATTTAAGACATTACGGAATAGAACAGACGGTTTCCGGCCAGCAAATGGACGTTTCTTGGGAATCACGGAACGAATCTGGAGTTCTCTCATTAAGCGGCGTACCTTTTTGTGATTCACCACGAGGCCTTCTTTTCCTAACGCGGTTTGCATACGTTTGTAGCCGAAATAAGGACGAAGCCGATGAATGCCTAAAATAGGTGCTTTTAGATCTGCATCCCGATCTGCTCGTTTCTCTCTGAGAACGATATTCTTCTTCCATTTGTAGTAACCCGCACGAGAAATTTCAGCAATTTTACACAACCAAACCACAGGTGCCCACTTACTTATTTCTCGAACGGACTGGCACCGGGCTTCGAAATCCAGCTTCCCTCTCCGTGCAAATTCGGAATGAGCTTTTTTAGATATTCTACCTGCGCTTTCAGATAAGTATTTTCTTCTTCTGCACTGCTAAAATGCTTCTTCGTCCAACGTCCAGGGTAATCCTCAAAACTCTCTCCATTTTGGCTTTTCCGTACCCAAGTAATAATCTGGCTCTCACTCTTAATACCAAACTTCTCCATGATCGGACTGTATGTCCAACCATCTTCCAATCGCAGACGAACAGCTTCTTTCTTCGTTTCTTCATTATATTAATTAAAAGTTTGGCCTTTTTTCACTGTCTACCTTGAGGGGATAATACCATCTCTAGCATATCGTGAACCTCTTTTTTGCTGCTTGATAAGGACCGTTTCCTTCGTGTTAATTACTTAAACAATTTTTGGACTGCCAAACTTTATAATGCGATACGAATGTTTAAATTCCTTTAGTTCACCCTCAGGAACTTCTGATCTATAATTAGGAAAAATAAGTCTACGCTAGCTTGTATAGGTCACAAAACTACGGCAAGAAAAATGGAATCTGATAGGAAGCGATAAGGCCATGCTGATGAATACCAACTACGGCCTGACCGATATGCCGCAGGCTATTCGGGAAATCACTGCTCTCCCACTGCTGGTCGTCAATACACACGGCCATATCGACCATACTCACGGGAATCGCCAAGCTTGGGTTTTTAGAATTAAACCACCCTGAATATGCTGCTGAGAAGAGTATCGCTGGTCCCCTGAACAGAAAAAAAATCAAGTGTGAGTGTAAGGAGCCGAAAGGGGATCTGATTACCATGGTAAGGAAGATAAAGGGGATAAAAAAGGAGTGATATATCATGATAGAAAATCGAGAAGAATAAATGAAGTATGCACTGGAACATTAAAACGAAATTCCTTCGATTAATAGAACGAAAAAATTGTGAAAACTGCACTAAGTATATAGTAACCAATACAGAAACGACCGCAAATTGAAGCGAATGGGTTGTTGGAAGAGTGAGGAATAATATGGAATCAAAAAATCAATTGAACGCGTGGGCCAATCCGGCCCCGGCAGGATTAGTTGCATTGGCTGTTTCATGCTTCTGTTTTTTTGCTTTATTCACTAATCAAGTAACAGATGCCGCGAAACCTCTTTGGGATGGTGGCTTATCGGAGGCTTTGTGGTCCAATTGGTGGTGGGGATCATTGAACTGAAAGCTGGCAATACAGCGGGAGGCAATACGTTTCTCTATTTTAGTGCTTTTTTTATGTTAGTCGGAGGTTCTGAACAGCTCTTTAAATTTTATATGTCTCATAATCAGATGCTTTTGGACTCCCGTATCGATGGATGGGCATGGTTATGTCTTTCTATTTCTTTATTGCTATGTACTCCAGCTTATTTTAAATCACCATTTCTTCTATGTCTTATTATAGTTATTCTGGATGTTGCACTGCCGATACTGGCTTTAATTGACGTGAGAGTCTTATCGTATCGATTTTCCCATATCTCTGGTTGGCTATTATTGGAAGCTGGAATGTGTGGAATCTATCTGGCCTCAGCCATTATGGTCAATGATTCGTTTGGACGAACACTCTATCCGAACCCGGGACCCCTAATTAAAGATAAGAATGGTTCAACATATGTTGAGATGCGCACCTAAAATATTCTATTATTAAAAGAAACTGATTTAAAAGCAACTATAAATTAATTGAGTTAAAGCTAGCACTTTCCTAATGGTTGTTTGGATTGAGATATCGAATATTGTTTATCCGTTATTTCATGTCCGGTAATATGTTTCTATAATGAAAGCGTAATCAAAAAAATGGGAGTTTGAATGAAAGTGAAATCAAAATGGGTAACTACTGTTCTTTCTTTTGGGATGCTCACTACTGCTAATCAGTTGCAGCAATGGAAATAACAGCAACGAGGCTGAGAAGGGTGAGACTAAGCCAGATGCAATGAAGAAGCTGAATATCATGAATGTGAAAATCGAGCCAGCAGCGTCTTTGCGAGCGATATTGCCTTACATACAAATACAATTGTCACCGCGGCACATCCAATAAGGTTGGGGTTGTCGCAGCCCTCTTTCATTATATGAACTCGATGTATGCTATCTACGAATCAGATAATCCGCTTGAATATTTCAAAGGATTTCAGGAGGACTACCAATATGCTGTCAAAGATGGACAGATTGTAACCGATGAGAAAGAGATTCCCGGTGGAAAGATTGATTCGAACGATTATATTATTGGAAGCATGCTAGATGTTGCCTCGAAGATGAAGGAAATAATATTAAAGTGGCAAAGAAAGAAGAGCCCACAGAAAAAGATCGTGTACGATGCGATGTTTCTGTCCATGGATGAAGAATCCTCGCGCGTAAAGAGAATATTACATGGTCCGGTAACGTCCACCATGTCGTCCAGAAATGAGTTGCTACTAAAAACAAGCGTTTATTGTGATAGGTCATTAGAAAAGCGAAGAGGCTCTCAACATTAGATTGATCAAGTTACTCTAGTACTTACGCGGGAGCAGAGCTGGGAATGAATGGTTGAGAGCAAAAAAAGCGAGAGGGGCATAGACATGTTAATTGAACACGAGGCAAGAGGAAAACTGGAATCCCTGATAATTACAAATGGAGAAATTACGAAAATCGAGTTTGTGCCAGCTGGTGTGCCGGATTTCGGTCTTAACTTGCCGTTGGAACCACTTCCAGAGTACTGTCGCGTTTGCGTTCGATTGAACCCGGAAGGCGAATCGAATATTTTGATCGAAGTATGGATGCCACTCACCGATTGGAACGGTAACTTCCTGGGGACTGGAAACGGGGGCCACGCAGGTACCATAGACCGATTTTCTTTGATTAATGGAATCCGTCGCGGATATGCTACAGCCAATACAGATATGGGGACCTCCCCGGACCCGGATACGCTTATAGGTAAGCCGGAAAGATGGGTTGATTTCGGTTATCGGGCAACGCATCTTATGACAGTCGTTGCAAAGGAAATTATTAAAGCGTTTTATGGTAGAGCGCCTAAATTTTCTTATTTTACAGGAGGCTCCACTGGTGGTCAGCAAGGCCTTATGGAGGCACAACGGTATCCGGAAGATTACAATGGGATTCTGGCAACGGCTCCTGCCAATAATCGTACCCATTTACACATTGCTTTCATATGGAATTGGCTGGCATTAACCAAGGATCCGGATGCCGGGTTTGACGAACAACAGGCTGCAACCGTTACGGAGCAGATCCTTGCGCATTACGGCGCCGAAGGCGGATGCATCCCTGGAGACCATTTTATGGCACAGCCTGATCAGATAACCATTAATACGAATATTTTTAAAGACGGTAAACTATTGAATGATACACAGATCCGTGCATTGGAAATCATCTACAACGGTCCTATAAACCCAGTAACAGGAGAACGGATTTTTGCTCCGGTTAATGTACATGGCAGTGAGCGTTTTCCTTTGGGACTTTCCGCTCAAAGCAATAAGGATGAGTTTGCTAAAGATTTTCTTTATCTATTCCGCTGGATTTTCGGCAAAGACTTTGACTTCACGAAGTTTGATTTTAATCACGATGTAGATTTTGTTGACGAACAGTTGGCCCCGATTCTTAATGCAAATAGCACAGAATTGCAGGATTTTAAGAACGCCGGCGGAAAAATCATCATGCTGCACGGCACGGCCGACCCGATTATCCCGTACACGGACTCCCTACAATACTATGAGCGTGTAATCGAAGCACAGAACGGTCTAGAGAATACGCAATCGTTCTTTCGGTATTTCATCATCCCGGGGCTTGCTCATGTCTTCGATGGTCCAGGCGTTCAGGACATTGGAATCGGATTTCGGGCAACGCCCAAGGATAGAGAGCATGACGCGCTTACCGCACTTTCCTTATGGGTAGAAGAGGGGATTGCTCCAGAACGGCTACTTCCTGTTGCCTTTAAAAATGGCTCTTTACTGAATGGTTTTTTATTAGACGAATACGAATATGAAAGGCCTGTATACGCCTATCCGAACCAAGCGGTATATGAATCGGGAGATCCGAATAATCCAGAAAATTATAGGAAAGAGAAACGGATCTTTGGAAATTTTCCAAAACCTGCTCCCGAGTACCTGGCTTGATGGTACAACTCAGTTAAATGAGATAATTTATCATTCAGGGGAAGATACTAGCTTTGCTGACGCCGAAATACAATGGCGTCAGCTTTTTTTGTAATTGTGTATCGACAACTTAATAACGAGATATGTATGTTTATATTCCTCTAGTTGTAGGGCAGTTAGACCTCGTTATGGCTCTGCAGTGGGTCAAGAACAATATTCAAAAGTTCGGCGGTGATCCAGCTAATGTTACTTTAATTGGTGAATCCGGCGGCGGAATAAAAATCGGTCACCT